>Ga0115029_1000015_pt1 | contig 201876 bp, 159 predicted proteins | sample SidtaG_3_FD_87297 | JGI IMG/M metagenome (GOLD analysis project Ga0115029, IMG submission 87297) | Marine algal microbial communities from Sidmouth, United Kingdom - Sidmouth_Asex1 metaG | ecosystem: Host-associated > Algae > Red algae > Unclassified | place: Sidmouth, United Kingdom... | reverse complement strand
TGGGGCTCGGGCTCGGGCTCGGGCTCGGGCTGGGGCTCGGGCTCGGGCTCGGGCTCCGGCTCGGGCTCCGGCTCCGGCTCGGGCTCCGGCTCGGGCGCCGGCTCGGGCTCCGGCTCGGGCTCGGGCTCGGGCTCGGACGCCGGCTCGGGCTCGGGCTCGGGCTCGGGCTCGGGCTCGGGCTCGGGCTCGGGCTCCGGCTCCGGCTCCGGCTCCGGCGCCGGCTCGGGCTCCGGCTCCGGCTCCGGCTCCGGCTCGGACTCGGGCTCGGGCTCCGGTTCGGGCGCAGGCTCCCTCTCGACCGGGTTGTCTTCCTCGGCGGCGATCGGCACGACAGCGGGCGGCACAGGCGCCGTGACCGGCTCTGGGCTGGCGGCTCCGGTTTCCGGCTCGGCGGGCTGCTCGTCCGCGGCGGTCTGCAGGGCGAAAGCCAGGGAACGTCCGTCGTCGCTGATGGTTCCCGGTCGCTGCAGCACCGGTACCTCGTTCGCACCGGCGTCCCTGGACTCCGGTTCGCCTCGGGCGGTCTCGGTGTCGACGCTGCAGCCAGTCGCCAACAGGATCGCGGATGCGACGATGGTGACGGCGAATCGTGAGGCTGCCGTCGAGTTCCGAACAGGCGCGGCGATGATCCCGTGCCGGCGGTCGTCGTCGGTCGGCAGTGCAAGGTGCACGGCGTCGAGTGTCATGCTGGGAGTCCGTTGCAAGGTGGTCGGTACGTCGGGCCCGCGCGAGGTCAGCTTGAGCGGCCCGTCAATAACAGTCTTAGCGGACGGCGCCGGCGCCTCTGAACGAATGGCTACGAGTCCCTCGTCTCATGCCGAACGGATTGCCGGGTGAACGATCGGCCGGTTGCGCGCGCTGTGATGTGAATCACGATCGTTCGGTCGCGCACGGATTGCGGATGGCACGCTTCCTGATGCGCGGTTGGTCCGTCCGACGCGCGCCCCTTTACAATGCGATCCCACACGACACTGTTCGGCATGGTGCTCATCGCCCTGGGAGGCGTGGCGCCTGTCGAAGGCCGAGCAGAACCCTCGACAGACGAAGCACCGCAGGCGCACAGCGCTCGCGTCGCAGCTCTGATCCTGAGCGCCGATTCTTCGTCGGTGGTGAGGATCGACGGCATCGAATGGCGCAAGGCGCCGGCGAAACTGCAGGGCACCACCGGTCGGGCGGGTAGCCGCATCGTCCTGGACGGCGAGCTGTGGCTGAGAGCGGACGATCCGCTGTTCGGCCAACGTGGCCCGGATGCGGTCAAGCCGCCTGCGCTGCAGCCGATCGTGCAGCCCGAGCCGGTGCCGCAGGCCGAGCGATCGGTCGTGCCGCCGCCGGAGACGGCCGCCTCGATACGAGCCCGTCAGCAGATCCTGTTGGCCGAGGCGCGGGCCCGGCGCTTCGATGCGCGCGGGCGCCGAATCGATCGCGAAGCGGCAAGGGCTGCCAAGGCGTCACGAGCAGCCCAGGCCATGCGGGCAGACCAGGCAGACCGGGCAGACCGGGCATCCCGGTCGGTCGAGCAGGCCACGCTGCTCCCGCTGTCAGACCCGGCAGCGCGGGCGCTTCAACTCGCCGAAGCCGAGGCTCGTGGCGTGCCGGTGGCAGAGCCGACGTTGCAGGCGGCCCGACCCGAGCCGGCTGCGCGACCGGAGCTTGACGCACTGCGCGCGCGTCAACAGATCTTGCTGGCCGACGCGCGCGCCCGTCGGGATGCGATCGATTCGGCCACGGCGCTCGAGCAAAGCACGCCGATCGATCCGTCCCGTCCGTTGTCACGGCGGCGTCAGATCGCCGAGGCGCCGGCCCGTGACGCGGCTGCCGCACGGAATGACACCCTGGCATTGGGTAGCCGGGCGGCCGATTCGGTCAAGGATCGCGAGTTGGCCGAGGTCTCGGCCAGCGATGCGGCCGCGGCTCGGGCCGCGGCGTCCCAGACCGCCTCGTCCGATCGGGCCGGCGGCGTCGATCCGGCTCAGCCGGTTTCGGTGTCCGCCCTGCAGTTGCCGTATCCGGTGACGCGCAGTGCCGATCGGTTCGCCTACCTGCAGCTGATGCCGCTCAGCTACGACATCGGCGGTGCCGGCGTCATGGTGGAGGGCAGTGGCGAGGTGCGCAAGCACGTGCGCGTGATCGCGCGTGCCGCGATCGCCGATCGGTATTCGGAGGCCCTGATCGGGGCAGGCCTGCATTTCACCCCGTCCACGGCCGATCGGTTGACCCTGATGCTGGACGCCGGCTACGAGTACGGGGTGTTCCCGCTGGAGAATGCGAACACCGGGCTCCAGGTCGACGATGCCTCGGGCGGCCCCTTCGTGAACGCCGGCGGGCGCCTGGTGCTCAATCGACGATTCGTGCTCGAAGGTGGGGTGGGATATTCCAGTTTTCACGAAGGTGATCCGATCGCCTTCGGCACCGGTTTCTTCCATGTCAACGAGGTGGTCGATCTGATGTCGCGCATCGAGCTCGGTGATCAGGATTCCTACGGGATCGGTGTCCGTGTCCACTACTGAACAGCGCATCGAGACTGCCATGACTGCATCGTACCCACTGACCGGCACCGCTGCCGTGCTGCTGACCCTGTTGCTCGGCGGTTGCGGCGAAAGCGATCTGCCGGCCCATCACGAGGAGGTGCTGGCGTGCGCCGAGATCGAGCGTGCCGGCGGGAATTGCAATGGTGAGCCGTCGGTCGGCGGCGCGAACCCGGACCCGGCGGGCCCGGTGTTTTCCGATCGACCGGCCGGCTCGCTGGCACCGCGCGAGGAGCCGGTCGAGGGCATCGACCTGGACGACTACGAGCTGGTGTTCGCCGACGAATTCACCGCGCCGACGCTGGATGCCACGCTTTGGAAGACCGCCTTCGAATGGGGGCCGGATCTGGTCATCAACGACGAGCAGCAGTACTACGTGGACACTGACGCCGATCCTGATTTCGGGTTCGATCCGTTCGAGCTCGATGGTGAGTCGCTGACGATCCGCGCCATGCGCACGCCCGAGCAACTGCGCGCCAGTGCCAACGAGCAGCCGTGGCTGTCCGGGGTGCTGTCGGGTGCGCAGCGGGTGGAATTCGAGCAAGGCTACATCGAAGCGCGTGTCGATCTGCCCGAGGGGCAAGGCCTGTGGCCCTCGTTCTGGTTGCTGGCCAGCCAGCTCGATGGGCGGCGGCCGCGGGTGTTCATCGGCGAATACGATGGTGGCCGTCCGCAGGCGCTGTTCCACGACTACCAGTACGAGGACGGGAGCGGTTCGGTACGCTCGGCCGGCCAGCTGCGCGTGGACGAACAGGGGCTGTCCGAGGGCTTCCACACGCTCGGGCTGTCCTGGACGCCTGCTGAGCTGGTGTACTACATCGACGGCGTTGCTCGCTACCGAGTGGTCGGCGACGACCTGCCCGGGCAACCGATGTACCCCGTGCTGAACCTGGCACTCGGTGGCACCTTCGTCGGGTCCACCGATCAGACCACGCCGACGTCCCCGGCGCTGACGATCGACTACGTGCGCGTCTGGCAGCGCGTAGCGCCCTGAGGCTCAGGATTCCAGCACCACGAAGGCGGTGATCAGATCGCCTTCATCGCTCAGTGAGACGTGGCTGGCACGCACCGACAACGCGTCGCAGCGCTTGCCGGCCGCGCCGTGAATGTCCAGCATCGGCTTGCCCAGCGCATCGTGGGTCAGCCCGACATCCTTTAGCAGCACGCCGCCGCGCTCGCCGGTGCCCAGCGCCTTGACGGCGGCCTCCTTGATAGCGAAACGCTTGGCCAGGAATCGAGCCCGATCCGGTGCGATCTCGATGTCCCGGCGTTCGGCCTCGGTGAGGATGCGTCGCTCGAACCGGTCGGCGAAGCGTCGATCGATTCGCGCGATGCGGCTGATCGTCACCAGGTCGACACCGATGCCGACGATCACGTCGCGATGCGCCGCGACGCAGCGGGCGCCACGCTCATCCGAATCGCGCCGCCGCCATCAGCGCCTTCATGCGGCGGGTCGCTTCCGGCAACCCCTCGAACAGGGCGCGGGCGATCAGGCTGTGGCCGATGTTCAGCTCGTTGATCGAGGCGATGGCGGCGATGGGCTGCACGTTGTGGTAATGCAAGCCGTGTCCGGCATTGACGACAAGCCCCAGTCCCGAGGCGTGTTCGCAGGCCCGCACCAGGCGAGCGAGTTCCTCGGCCCGGGCTTGCAGGGAGACGGCCTCCGCGTAACGGCCGGTGTGCAGCTCGATCACCGGTGCGCCGATGTCCACGGTGGCCTCGATCTGTGCCGTGTCCGGATCGATGAACATCGAGGTCGCGATGCCCGCCTCGCCGTACGCGCTGACCTGATCACGCAGCATGTCGCGCTGAGCGACCACATCGAGTCCGCCCTCGGTGGTCAGTTCCTCGCGCTTCTCCGGGACCAGGCAGACATCGGCGGGCCGCAGTCGCAGCGCGATGTCGCGCATCTCGTCGGTGGCGGCGCACTCGAAGTTCAGCTTGGTCTGCGCGCAGGCGGCGAAGCGCTCGACATCCTCGTCCTGGATGTGTCGGCGGTCTTCGCGCAAGTGCATGGTGATGCCGTCGGCGCCGGCCAGTTCGGCCTGCAGGGCGGCGTGCACCGGATCCGGGTAGCGGGTGCCGCGGGCCTGGCGCACGGTGGCCACGTGATCGACGTTGACGCCCAGGAAGATCGGTTGCTTCACGAACGGGACTCGGCGATTCGGGAGCGTTCGAGTGTAACGCAGCGCTGCGCGCCGGCTGCGCGAGGCGCGTTCGGCGACGCCCCCGACGCGCTCGCCCGGCGGCCCAGCATGGCCAACTGCAGCCGGCCGTAGATCGGCGCGGGCACCGCGCGGCGCCACACGCAACACGACAGCCGACGTCCGGCCGAGTCCCTGAAATGCATGAGCAGGTGGCTGCCTGCGCGGTGCCCACCGGGTGAGAGGGTGGCGTCGCGCAATGCGCGTGCGCCGGTGCAGCCTGGCAACCGGTCCAGCACCTCGATGCGCCAGCGTCGGCCGCAGCACTCGATTCGCCAGCGCCGCGAAGCCTGGTGCCAGGCGATCCAGGTCAGGGCGGCGGTCACGCCGGCGAGCAAGGCGAACATCGGCCAGGGCAGGTAGGCGCGCGTCACGGGATGCAGCAATGCCGCCGTACCGGCCAGACCGGCAGCCAGGCTGATCGCCCTAGGTGCTCGGGGCCGGCGCGTCGTCACCGCCCAGCGTTCGGGCGATCTTGTCGATGATGGCTTGATAGCGGACCTCCGTGTCCTTGCCGGTGACCAACGCGTACAGCGTCGGCTCCTGATGATCGAGCAGCTCCTCGAACAGGGCGCGCTCTTCGGGTGAGGCATCGTCCCAGGAATGGTTCAGGTAGGCGAGCATCGCCTGATCGAGCTCGCGCATGCCGCGTCGGCACCGCCAGCGCAGCCGTGACTTCGCGCCGTCGTCGGCCGGCGGGCGCACCGCCGCCGCATCGCCCAGCACATCGTCCAGGATGGACGAGGCAGGGTCGGGCGACGGGTCGGACCGATCGGTCACAGCTTGCGCTGCACCATCATCTTCTTGGTCTCGGCGATGGCCTTGGCAGGACTCAGGCCCTTCGGACAGACCGTCGCGCAGTTCATGATGGTGTGGCAGCGGTACAGCTTGTACGGATCTTCGAGCTCGTCCAGCCGCTCGCCGGTGGCATCGTCACGGCTGTCGGCCAGCCAGCGGTAGGAGGCCAGCAGGGCGGCCGGACCCAGGAAGCGCTCCGGGTTCCACCAGTAGCTGGGGCAGGCGGTGCTGCAGCAGGCGCACAGGATGCACTCGTAGGCACCGTCCAACCTTTCCCGGTCCTCGGGGCTCTGGAAGCGCTCGCGGTCCGGCGGCGCCGGCGTGTCGGACTTCAGCCATGGCTCGACCGAGGCGTACTGGGCGTAGAAGTTGGTCAGGTCTGACACCAGGTCCTTGATGATCGGCTGATGCGGTAACGGGTAGATGGTGATGTCGCCCTCGATGTCCGCGATGGCGGTGGTGCAGGCCAGCGCGTTGCCGCCGTCGATGTTCATCGCGCAGCTGCCGCAGATGCCTTCGCGGCAGCTGCGACGGAACGTCAGCGTGGAATCGATCTTGTCCTTGATGTGGATGATGGCGTCGAGCACCATCGGCCCGCAGTCATCGAGATTGACGGCGTAGCTGTCCACGCGCGGGTTCTCGCCCGAGTCCGGGTTGTAGCGGTACACCTTGAAGGTGCGCACGTTGGTGGCGCCTTCGGGGGCATCGAACACGTGCCCGTTCTTCTTGACGATCGAGTTGAGCGGCAGCTTGAACTCGGCCATGAATTCTCTCCTTGTCGTGTGCGTGTGACGGCCGGAACCGCGATCAGTAGACGCGCTTCTTCGGCGGGATGACCTCGGCCTCGTCGGTCAGCGTCACCATGTGCACCGGGCGGTAGTCGATGGTCACGTTGGCGCGCTCGTCGGTCCAGGCCAGCGTGTGCTTCATCCACTCCCCGTCATCGCGTGCCTCGTAGTCGTCGCGCGCGTGCGCACCGCGGCTCTCGGTGCGGTTGAGCGCGCCGTGCACGATGGTCTGCGCCTGGGCCAGCAGGTTCTCCAGCTCCAGCGTCTCGACCAGGTCGGTGTTCCAGATCAGGTTCGGGTCGTCGACCTTCACATCGTCGAAGCGGTCCACGATGGTTCGCATCTCGTCCGCCCCCTTCTGCAACGTCTCGCCGGTGCGGAACACCGCGGCGTTCTGCTGCATGGTGCGCTGCATGTCGTCACGCACCGCGGCGGTGCGGGTCTCGCCCTTGTTGTGGCGGATCTTGTCCAGGTGGCCCAGCGCCGGCTCGGAGGCCGACTCGGGCAGCGGGCGGTGCTTGGCACCCGGCTCGACCACCTTACGGGCACGGATCGCGGCGGCGCGACCGAACACCACGATGTCCAGCAGCGAGTTGGAACCGAGCCGGTTGGCACCGTGCACCGATACGCAGGCCGCCTCGCCGATCGCCATCAGGCCCGGCACCACCTTGTCCGGATCGCCGTCCTTCAGGGTGACCACTTCGCCGTGGTAGTTGGTCGGGATGCCGCCCATGTTGTAGTGCACGGTCGGGATGACCGGAATCGGCTGCTTGGTGACGTCCACGCCTGCGAAGATGCGCGCGCTCTCGGAGATGCCTGGCAGGCGCTGTTCGATCACGTCCGCACCCAGGTGCTGCAGGTTCAGGTGGATGTGATCCGCGTCCGGGCCGATGCCGCGACCGCCGTTGATCTCCATGGTCATCGAGCGCGACACCACGTCGCGGCTGGCCAGGTCCTTGGCGTTGGGCGCGTAGCGCTCCATGAAGCGCTCGCCCTCGCTGTTGGTCAGGTAGCCGCCTTCGCCGCGCACCCCTTCGGTGATCAGCACGCCGGCGCCGTAGATGCCGGTAGGGTGGAACTGCACGAACTCCATGTCCTGCAGCGGCAGGCCGGCGCGCAGCGCCATGGCGTTGCCGTCACCGGTGCAGGTGTGCGCACTGGTGGCCGAGAAGTAGGTGCGCCCGCAGCCGCCGGTGGCCAGCACCACCATGTGCGCCTGGAAGCGATGCAGCTCGCCGGTGGCCAGATCCAGCGTGACCACGCCCTTGCATTCGCCGTCGACCATGATCAGGTCGGTGGCGAAGTGCTCGATGTAGAACTCCGCCTTGTGCTTGAGCGACTGCTGGTAGAGCGTGTGCAGGATGGCGTGACCGGTGCGGTCGGCCGCCGCGCAGGTGCGCTGGGCGGCGGGCCCCTCGCCGAACTTGGTGGTCATGCCGCCGAACGGGCGCTGGTAGATGCGCCCTTCCTCGGTGCGGCTGAACGGCACCCCGAAGTGCTCCAGCTCGATCACCGCCGGCATCGCCTCGCGACACATGTACTCGATCGCGTCCTGGTCGCCCAGCCAGTCGGAGCCCTTGATGGTGTCGTACATGTGCCAGGTCCAATGGTCCTCGCCCATGTTGCCCAGTGCCGCCGACATGCCGCCCTGGGCGGCCACGGTGTGCGAGCGGGTCGGGAACACCTTGGTGACGCAGGCGGTGGACAAGCCCTGGGCGGCCATGCCGAGCGTGGCGCGCAGGCCCGCGCCGCCGGCGCCGACGATGACGACGTCGTACTGATGATCGATGATCTTGTAGGCGCTGGCCATGATCGGTGCGGTGTCCTGTGGTTCCGTATCGGTGCGTGCCCGTTGGTACGCGTGGACGGCGCGCGACGATCAACCGATCGTTGCGCGCCGATCGCCCCCGCGGGCGTAAGGGTCGTGCCCGTGCGCGCGCTCAGCCGGCGAAGGCGATGCGCATCACCGAGAACACCCCGGTGACCGCCATGATCGCGGCCAGGAAGGTGATGGCCACGAACGCGATGGTGCGGCTGGCGTGTCCGCCCATGTAGTCGATGGCGACCTCCTGCAGTCCCAGGCGGGCGTGGAAGAATCCGGCGACGATCAGCAGGATCATCATCACGGCGGTGAACGGGTGCGACAGCCACTCGCGCAGCGTCACGTAGTCCATGCCGGGCAATGAGGCGATCGAGAAGCACAGCCACAGGATCAGCGGCACGAGCGCCATCGCGCTCAAGCGCTGCGCCCAGAAGTGCGAGGTGCCTTCCTTCGCCGAACCCAGGCCCTTGACCTGCTTCAGCGGGGTGCGTTGGTGGCTCACGAGGCCGCGGCGACCAGCCAGGTGATCACCGACAGCGCGCCGGCGACCGCCAGGCAGACGATGCCGGAGGTGCGCGCGGTCTGCAGCTTGAAGCCGTAGCCGACGTCCCAGAACAGGTGGCGAACGCCGTTGCACAGGTGGTAGTACAGCGTCAGCGTGAACCCGAACAGCACCAGCTTGCCGAACCAACTGCCGACGATGGCGGCCACCGTGTCGTACCCCTCGGGCGTGCCGGAGGCGGAGGCGATCAGGATCACCAGCAGCACGATGGCGGCGCTGTTGGCGATGCCGGTGGCGCGGTGACTGATCGACAGCCAGGCCGTCAGGGGCAGCTTGTAGTGCTGCAGGTGCGGTGAAAGTGGCCGCTTGTCGGTCCGGGCCTTCGCCATGAGCTGGTATCCGTCTTAGGGGTGAGGGGAGAAGCCGTCAGAAGTCGGTGCAGCGACCGCCCTTTTCCCAATCGCCGTAGCGCGTGGGTTCGGGGCCCTTCTGACCGCCGAGTTCGGGGGGCAGTGTCTCGATGCCGCTATCGTCCTGACCGATCGGTGCGTCGGTGGACGGATCGGAGGGTGGGTCGTCGGACGGCGTATCGGCTGCCGGGTCAGACGGTTGATCGGAGGGGTCTGGAAGGCTCAATGAAAGTCCCGCTACGGGTATCGCGACGAAAGCGTCGCAAGTTTCGTACGCGACCGGACCGAAGGCGGCTCTGGTCACGGCCATCGATCGTGACGGTACGCCACGACCCGCGTCGCATTGCGCCTGCAATCGTCGTTTCACGCACGCTTGCACCCGGGTGTGACCGACCCGACAATGATATCAGAGCCTTAGCGATGAACCTGCCCGTGTCAGAACTCCGTCAGTCACCCGCCGCCTGCGAGCCGCCCGCCGCCCGCTTCCTGTTGGGCGCCCATCGCGTCATCGATATCGAGGGGGCGGATGCCGAGAGCTTCCTGCAGGGGCAGTTCTGCAACGACGTGGTGGCCCTGGGCGCGGGCCGGGCCCAGATCAACGGCTACTGCACCCCCAAGGGGCGCTTGCTCGCCTCGTTCGTGCTGCAGCGGCGCCCCGACGGGTTCCGCGCGGTGCTGCCCGACGCCGAGGTGGCCCAGGCGTTCGCCAAGCGGCTGGGCATGTTCGTGATGCGCGCCGCGGTGACGCTTCGGCTGCGCGACGACCTGGTGGTGATCGGCCTGAGCAGCTCGAGCAGCCCGAGCGGTGGCGATGCCGTGCCGGCCTCCCCGGCGGCCGGTCTGCCCGCCTGGCCCGGGGCGGTGCTCGATGTCGGCGATGCGGGGGAAGCCTCGCTGGTGCGCTGGCACGACGATCCGGTGCACGGCGCCCGTGCGCTCGGCGTGGTGGCCCCGGACGGCGCCGCCGATGCCGGCCTGATCGACGGCGAGCAAGCGTGGCGTCTGGGGGACATCCGTGCCGGGCTGCCGTCGATCCGCACCGGTGCGGTCGAGGCGTTCGTGCCGCAGATGGTCAACTTCCGCGAGATCGACGCGCTCAGCTTCAAGAAGGGTTGCTACCCCGGACAGGAGATCGTGGCGCGCATGCACTACCTGGGCAAGCAGAAGCGGCACATGCGTCGAGTGGTCGCCGTGGGCGAGATGAGCGACGCCTGGTTGCCGGTGCCCGGTCAGGCGCTCGGCGAGGGCGGGGCGGCCCAGGTGGTCGATGCCGTGGCCACCGCCGATGGGGCCGAACTGCTGGTGGTGGTGCGTATCGGCGCGCTGGCGCAGGGTCTGTCGCTGGGCCACGGCGCGCCGGTGGCCACCGATGCCACCTTGCCCTATGCCCCGCACGTGCCGGTCGAGGAGCCGGCCGCCGGAACGCCGGCCGCCGGAGCGCCAGCCGCCGGAGCGCCAGCCGCCGGAGCGCCAGCCGCCGGAGCGCCAGCCGCCGGAGCGCCAGCCGCTGGATCGACCTCGTGAGCACCCGCACGACCGACCTGTGCGATGCCCACGGGGAATCGGTCCGGGTGGCGGCGCCCGGGTTCCGCGACGTCGGCGGACGCACCGATTTCCACGGGCCGGTCCACCTGGTGACGGTGTTCGAGGACAACACCTCGGTGCGCGAGGCGCTGGCGCAGCCGGGCGAAGGGCGCGTCCTGGTGGTCGATGGGGGCGGTTCGCTGCGCTGCGCTCTGCTCGGGGGCAACCTGGCAAGCCTTGCTCAGGAGAACGGCTGGGCCGGCGTGGTGGTGCACGGCTGCGTGCGCGATGTGCAGGAGATCGCCGCCTGCGATCTGGGGGTCAAGGCACTGGCGGTCCATCCGCGGCGCAGCCAGAAGCGCGGGCCGGGACAGGTCGGCGAGACGCAGCGCTTCGCCGGTGTCGAGATCTCGCCGGGCGACTGGCTCTACGCCGACGAGGACGGCTTCATCGTCAGCGACCGGCCGCTGACGTGAAACGGGTCTATCGCGCGGCCAATGTGGTCGAGGCGCAACTGGTGGTCGACGAGCTGGCGGCCAACGGGCTGTCGGCCGAGGTCACCGGACACTATCTGTCCGGCGCCATCGGCGAGCTGCCGCCCGGCGACGTGATCGGCGTTCGGGTGCACGATCCGCGCGACGAGGACCGCGCCTTGGCGGTGATCACATCGTGGGAGGCCGAACGCCGACGGCCCCGACCCGACTGGTTCTGCTCACGCTGCCAGGAGCGGCTGGGCGGGGCTTTCGGTTCGTGCTGGAGCTGTGGCGAAGCGGCGCCGGTCTGAGAAGACGGCACGGGTCCGGGGAAGGCGGCGCCGGCCCGAAGGAGGCGCCGCCGGCCACTCAATGCAGCATGGCGAACAGCTTGCGCCGGTACTTGCTGACCAGTGGGTCATCGCCCAGCACGTCGAACAATTCCAGCAGCTTGCGCTGCGGGCCCCCGTCGTCCAGATCGGGCTTGCGCATCACCAGGTTCAGCAGCCGGTCCATGCCGTCCTGCACGTCTCCGGCGAGCGCCTTGGCGATCGCCAGCTGGTACTGCGCCTCGACATCGTCCGGGTCGGCGTCGAGTCGCCGGGCCAGGGTCGCCGCGTCATCGTTCGAGGCGTTCTCGCGCGCCAGCCTCGACATGGCGCTCAAGCGCTTGCCGGCCACACTGTCACGCTCGGCCTCGGGTAGGGCCTTCACGCAAGACTCGGCCGTGTCCAGGTCGCCTTCGGCCACGCAGATCTGGCCCAGCGCGAGCAGCACGTCGGCGTTCTCGGGTTCGGCCGCCTGAAGCTGCTGCAGCATGGCACGCGCCTCCGCGGAGCGACCGACCTCGTGAAGCGCCATCGCGGTGGCAAGCGGACTCATCGCGTCAGCTTCCGGATCCTCGGCGGGCGCAAGCTGTGTGACGTGCGCCTCCAGAAAGCGTCGGACCTCCGCCTCGGGCAGTGCGCCGACGAATTCGTCCACCAGCTGCCGATCCCGAAACAGCTTGACGGTCGGCATGCTGCGGATGCCCAGCTGCTGGGCGATGCCCGGATGCGCCTCGGTGTCCAGCATGGCGAGCACGAAGGCACCGTCGTACTCGACCGCCAGCTTCTCCAGCACCGGCGACAGCGCCTTGCAGGGGCCGCACCAGTCGGCCCAGAAGTCGACCAGGACCGGCACATTGTCCGAGCCCTCCACGACGACGCTCATGAAATTCTGCTCGTCGAGCTGCACGATGTGCGGCGACTCGGTCATCGTTTCTCCAACGGTGGACTGTGCGGGGTGCGCGAAAGTGTGTCGACTCACTCGCCGGCTTTCAACCCACTACACTCGCCGCTGGTCGATGTCGGCCACCTGACCGAGCCGTTGTCCCCATGAGCCGTGAATACGATGCCTCGTCGATCGAGGTCCTGAGCGGACTCGATCCGGTCCGCAAGCGGCCGGGGATGTACACCGACACCCAGCGACCGAACCACCTGGCGCAGGAGGTCATCGACAACAGCGTCGACGAGGCGCTGGCCGGACACGCCAGCGACATCCGCGTCACCCTGTTCAAGGACGGCTCGCTGGAGGTCATCGACGACGGTCGCGGCATGCCGGTCGACCAGCACCCTCAACTGAAGAAGCCGGGCGTGGAGGTGATCCTCACCACGCTGCACGCGGGTGGCAAGTTCTCCAACGACAACTATCGCTTCTCCGGCGGACTGCACGGCGTCGGCGTCTCGGTGGTGAACGCGCTGTCGAAGAAGCTGCAGGTGTCGATCCGGCGCGGTGGGCAGGAGTACGCGGCAGGCTTCGCAAGCGGCGAGGTGGTCGAGAAGCTGAAGCCTGTCGGCACCGTGGGCAAGCGCAATACCGGCACGACCATCCGCTTCTGGCCGGACAAGAAGTATTTCGATTCGGCCAACTACTCGGTGCCGCGCCTTCGGCATCTGCTGCGTGCCAAGGCGGTGCTGTGCCCGGGCCTGCGGGTGCGCTTCGTCGACGAGGCCAGCGGCGAGACCGACGACTGGTGCTATCAGGACGGTCTGGTCGACTACCTGAGCGCGGCCATCGACGGCTACGAGCGGCTGCCGGCCGAGGTGTTGTCGGCAAGCATCAAGACCGCGACCGAGGCGGCCGAATGGGCGGTGGTCTGGCTGCCCGAGGGCGGCGATGCGGTGCAGGAGAGCTACGTGAACCTGGTGCCGACCGCGCAGGGTGGCACGCACGTCAACGGTCTGCGCACCGGCCTGACCGATGCCATCCGCGAATTCTGCGACTTTCGCAACCTCTTGCCGCGCGGCGTGAAGATCACGCCCGAGGATGTGTGGGAGCGGGTCAGCTACGTGCTGTCGGTGAAGCTGCTGGACCCGCAGTTCTCCGGGCAGACCAAGGAACGGCTGTCCTCGCGCGAGTGCGCCGCCTTCGTCACCGGCGTGGTCAAGGACCACACGGCGCAGTGGCTGAACCTGCATCCCGAGACCGGCGACCAGCTGGCGCAGATGGTCATCGCCAGCGCGCAGGCGCGGGCGCGCTCGGGCAAGAAGGTGGTCAGGAAGAAGGTCTCGGCAGGACCCGCCTTGCCGGGCAAGCTGGCCGATTGCTCGTCCACGGACCTGGCGCGCACCGAACTGTTCCTGGTGGAGGGAGATTCTGCCGGCGGTTCGGCCAAGCAGGCGAGAAACCGCGAGTTCCAGGCGATCATGCCGCTGCGCGGCAAGATCCTGAATACCTGGGAGGCCGAGATCGATCAGATCCTCGGCTCCCAGGAAGTGCACGACATCTCGGTGGCGATCGGCATCGAGCCCGGCTCCACCGACCTGGACAAGCTGCGCTACGGAAAGATCTGCATCCTGGCCGACGCCGATTCGGACGGGGCGCACATCGCCACGCTGCTTTGCGCGCTGTTCGTGCGCCACTTTCGCGCCTTGGTCGAGGCCGGGCACGTGTACGTGGCCATGCCACCGCTGTACCGAGTGGACGTCGGCAAGGAGGTGTTCTACGCGGTGGACGATGCCGAGCGTCAGGCCATCATGGCCCGTATCGAGACCGAGAAGAAGAAGGGCAAGGTGTCGGTGACCCGTTTCAAGGGGCTGGGGGAGATGAACCCCTTGCAACTGCGCGAGACCTCGGTGGCACCGGACACCCGGCGCCTGGTGCGCCTGACCATCCAGAGCGGCGACGACACCCACACCACGATGGACATGATGCTGGCCAAGAAGCGCGCCCCGGACCGAAAGCGCTGGCTGGAGTCCAAGGGCGATCTGGCGGACGTCTGAGCATGGCACTGGAATTTCCTTGGACCGACCCACCGGCCCCCGGCACGCGGCTGAACGTCGCCCCCGGCATCGACTGGGTGCGCCAACCGCTGCCGTTCCGCCTGGACCACGTCAACTGCTGGTGGTTGCCGGACGAAGCCGGTGCCACCGTGCAGATCGACACCGGCATCGCCAGCAACACCACCAGAAAGCATTGGCAGGCGGCCACCGGCGTAGATCCGGATACCTTGCTGGTCACCCACTTCCACCCCGACCATGCCGGCTGCGCCGGCGAATACGCCGCGCGCGGCGTACGCTTGATCGGCAGCGAGATCGAGATGCGCCTGTCCAGCGCCATCCACGCGATGCCGGACGAGGCCTACGGCCAGCTGTACGCCACCTGGTACGCCCGTCACGGCTTGCCGGAAGAGGTCATCGACAAAGCGCGCGAGTTCGGCAACGGCTACCGCACGCTGGTGGCCGACACGCCGCCGCTGGACGCCATCGACTGGCTGGGCGAGGGCGATGAGATCAGCCTGGGCGGACGCCGCTGGCGGGTGCTGATCGGTTGCGGTCACGCACCGGAGATGCTGATGCTGCACGATGGCGAGGCCGGGCTGCTGATCGGTGCCGACCAGGTCCTGCCCACCATCTCGCCGAACGTCAGTGCAGGCCCGTCACCCGGTCCGGGCCTGGCCTCGCCATTCGGCTTCGACGAGCCTGATCCGCTGGCACGCTTTCTCGAATCGCTGCAGGCGCTGCGAGCATTGCCGGCGGACACGCTGGTGCTGCCCTCGCACGGCGTGCCGTTTCGCGGCCTGCACGAGCGCCTGGACGAGTTGAGTGCCCACCATGAGGAGCGTCTGAGCGCGGTGCGCGATGCCTGCGACGAACCGCGCACCGCCGCCGAGCTGTTCGCGGTGCTGTTCGGCCGGCGCATGGACGCTCAGCAGATGAGTTTCGCCCTGGGCGAGGCGCTCGCGCACGCCGATCATCTGGTGGGGCGAGGCGAGCTGTCGCGCGAGGACGGCAAGGTGATCACCACCTTCGTGCGTCGTTGAGCGCTGAATATGGAACGAGATTCCCTATGACAGCGCAAAGTTCGAGTGTCGCCTGACAGACCCCCCCGCGTCTCGGGTCACGTTCGTCAGTCAGAGGCTCCCTAGGGCGCATTGTCCTTGCCGCATGTCTGGGGTGGCGACGGCGCACGGCAACCACGCCCAGCAGGAGTGCCAGCCAGGAGGCTGTGCCACCCCCCGATCGAGGTGCCGCGACGGTGTTGTCCTCTTGCGCTTCCTCATCGGGGCCGGCCGGCTCGGTAGGCTCCGGCGACGCGATGGGCGGAGGTGGCGCTGTGGGCTCGACCGGCTCCGACGGCTGCTCGGGCACGAGCGGTTCAGTGGGCTCGACCGGCTCGGCGGGCTGCTCGGGCGCGGGCGGCTGCCCGGGCTCGGGCGGTTCGGTGGGCTCGACCGGCTCGGGAGGCTGCTCCGGCTCAGGCGGTTGCTCGGGCTCGGTCGGTTGCTCGGGCTCGGGCTCGGGCGACTCGGGCGACTCTGGCGGCTCGGGCGGCTCGGGCGGACGCTCGGGCTCGACAGGTTCCGCGGGCTCGACCGGCTCGGTAGGCTGCGTCGCCACCAGATCTGGCACCGTGATCACGTAGGTTTCCTTGCGAGGGCCGCGAACGTTGGGCGCACCACCGCCGAACAGGTACAGACGGTTGCCGCCGAAGATGCGGGCGCCGGGGGCAAGCAGCGCTCGCGGCAGGTCGAGCGCCTCGTGGCGCGTCCACTCGTTCGCGGACGGGTCGTAGCTCAGCACCCGCTCGCCGTTGGCCAGTCCGCCCACCTGCCAGATCCGCCCGTCGTGCGCGAAGGTCGACGGTTCGGCGTGCGAGGTCGGGAACGGTAGGTCCGCCCGTCGCGTCCATGCATTCGTGCTCGGGTCGTAAGAATGCACGAGCGCTGTCTGCACGGGCGGATCGCCGATGTTCGGGCAGCCGTCATGGCCTTGCTGTCCGCCGATGACGTAGATGATTCCCTCCAGGATGATGGTGCCGAAATGATTGCGCGGGCTGGGAAACGGTGCGCTGCCGCTGAAATCCTGCCAACCGTCGGCCGGAGCGTCCAGGTCGTACACCAGATGGGTATCCACATCGCAGCGGGCGTTCGCGTCGAGCCCGCCGAGCAAGTGGATGCGGCGTCCGAACAAGGCGGCGCCGCCGCCGGCGTACAGGGTCGGTAGACGCGGCCCTTCACGCCATTCGAGCGAGTCCAGATCAAGGATCACCACGCGGTCGGTCACCGCGCCCGGGTGGTCGCCGACGCGTCCACCCATCAACCAGACCTCGCTGTCGACCAGCACCACGCCGCTGTGGGTCAGGGCGGTCGGCAGCGCCGGCGAATCGGTGGTTTCGCCGACGATGGTCCACGCATCCTTGCCCAGGTCGTAGCGTTCCACAGTGTTGACGATATCGATCGCCCCATCGAAGCCGTTGAAATGGAACACGTCACCGTCGTGCACGACCAGCGTGCCTTCCGAGCGGCCGTTGGGTGCAGGTTCCAGCTCGGACCAGGATTGCGTCCAGGCCGGACCGGCTGCGAACGTGGCCAGGGCCAAGCAGCTACCGATCAGGGGGCGCCGAAAGGTCGGGGAACGGCGAAGGAATCGGGACGATGCGCTCACGTCAGGCTCACAGGGGCCGCGTCGCCAGATGACGACAGAGTCGCTTGTTCCGCAAGAGCCGCGCCCTTCGGCGACGCTATTGTAAGGAGCGCCCGTCGCGCCCGATCCTTGTGGCCCGTCTGGCTGGACAGTTTCGACGCCCCCGCGTAGCATTCGGGTGCTCGACGGTTGACGATGCGCCGCGCCATCAACGGGGAGGTGAGCACCCCCTCCAGCCAACGGCTCCTATCAGCGTGTCACGACCCGCCTTGCTCGCTCTCGCCGACGGTGCCGTATTCGACGGTATCGCCATCGGCATCGACGGCATGGCCGTCGGTGAAGTGGTCTTCAACACCGCCATGACGGGTTACGAGGAGATCTTGACCGATCCCTCCTACGCGCAGCAGATCGTCACGCTGACCTACCCGCACATCGGCAATACCGGTACCACGCCGGTGGACCACGAGTCGGCGCGCATGCACGCGACCGGGCTGGTGGTGCGCGATGTGCCGTCACGACACTCGAACTTTCGTGCCACCGAGTCACTGCAGGGCTTCCTCGAACAGCAAGGTGCGGTGGCGATCGCCGGTGTCGATACCCGCGCATTGACCCGCCACCTGCGCCAGAACGGCGCACAGCCCGGCTGCATCATGGCAGGCGATGGGCTGGACCCGAACGCGGCGCGCGGCGCTGCCGAGGCCTTCCCCGGCTTGGCCGGCATGGACCTGGCCAAGGTGGTGTCCTGCACCGAGCCCTACGCTTTCTCCGACGGCAGCTGGGCGCTCGGCGATGACGCTGCGCCCCCCCCGGTGCGCGGACCGGGTGACGATGCGCCACACGTGGTCGCGATGGATTTCGGCGTCAAGCGCAACATCCTGCGCCTGCTGGTGGATCGCGGCTGCCGGGTCACCGTGGTGCCGGCCGAGACCAGCGCGGCCGACATCCGCGCGCTGGCACCGGACGGGCTGTTCCTGACCAACGGGCCGGGCGATCCCGAGCCGTGCACCTACGCCATCACCGCCATTGCGGAGCTGGTGGATGCCGGACTGCCCACGTTCGGCATCTGCCTGGGGCACCAGCTGCTGGCACTGGCCTCCAAGGCGCGCACGCTGAAGATGAAGTTCGGCCACCACGGCGCCAACCACCCGGTGCAGGACTGCGCCACCGGGCGGGTGATGATCTCCAGCCAGAACCACGGCTTCGCGGTGGATGCGGACACGCTGGGCAACGACATGGCGATCACCCACCTGTCGCTGTTCGACGGATCCTTGCAGGGCGTGCGCCGCCTGGACGTGCCGGCGTTCGGTTTCCAGGGCCATCCCGAGGCCAGCCCAGGGCCGCACGACGTGGCCGGGCTGTTCGATCACTTCGTCGGTCTGGTGCGGGCGCACCGATCCTCCGATCAACCCGGCCGGCAGGGCTGAGACGATGCCCAGACGCGACGATTTCGACAGTGTCCTGATCATCGGTGCCGGCCCGATCGTGATCGGGCAGGCCTGCGAGTTCGACTACTCCGGCGCCCAGGCCTGCAAGGCGCTCAAGGAGGAGGGCTACCGGGTCGTCCTGGTGAACTCCAACCCTGCCACCATCATGACCGACCCGGCGATGGCGGACGCCATCTACATCGAGCCGATCGACTGGCGAGTGGTGGAGCGCATCATCGAGCGCGAACGCCCGCAGGCGCTGCTGCCGACCATGGGCGGCCAGACCGCGCTCAACTGCGCGCTGGACCTGGACCGCGAGGGCGTGCTCGAGAAGTACGGCGTGGAGATGATCGGTGCGCGGCCCGACGCGATCGACATGGCCGAGGATCGGGATCGGTTCAGGAAGGCGATGGACGACATCGGCCTGGCCACCCCGAAGGCTGCCATCGCGCACGACATGGACGAGGCGTTCGCGGGCCAGGAGATCATCGGCTACCCCTGCATCATCCGTCCCAGCTTCACGATGGGCGGCTCGGGCGGGGGCATCGCCTACAACCGCGAGGAGTTCGAGGCCATCGCGGCGCGCGGCCTGGACCTGTCGCGCACCTGCGAGATCCAGATCGAGACCTCGGTGCTCGGCTGGAAGGAGTACGAGACCGAGGTGGTGCGCGACAACGCCGACAACGTGATCATCGTGTGCACCATCGAGAACCTGGACCCGGTCGGTGTGCACACCGGCGACTCGATCACCGTGGCTCCGTCGCAGACGCTGACCGACAAGGAATTCCAGATCATGCGCGATGCCTCCATCGCGGTGCTCAGGAAGATCGGCGTCGATACCGGCGGCTCGAACGTGCAGTTCGCGATCAACCCCGCCGACGGGGCGATGATCATCATCGAGATGAACCCGCGGGTGTCCAGAAGCTCGGCACTGGCCTCCAAGGCGACCGGCTTCCCGATCGCGCGCATCGCCGCGAAGCTTGCCGTGGGCTTCACGCTGGACGAGCTGGACAACGAGATCACCGGCGGTGCCACGCCTGCCTCCTTCGAGCCGTCGATCGACTACGTGGTCACCAAGGTGCCGCGGTTCACGTTCGAGAAGTTCCCGCACGCCGACAATCGCCTGACCACGCAGATGAAGTCGGTCGGCGAGGTCATGGCGATCGGCCGCACCTTCAAGGAATCGTTTCAGAAGGCGCTGCGTGGCCTGGAGATCGGCGTCAGCGGGCTGGACCCGATGATGGATCCCACGTCTTCCGCCGAGTCCGATTCGGAGGCACGCGACGTGGCACTGGCTCGCGAGCTGCGCGAACCGCGCGAGCAGCGCCTGTGGCATGTCGCCGATGCGTTCCGGGCCGGCTGGTCCGAGGAGCGGGTGTTCGAACTCACCGCGATCGATCCGTGGTTCCTGCGTCAGCTGGCCGAGCTGGTCGCCGATGAGCAGGCGCTGTCCGGCACCCGGCTCGATGCCCTCGACCTGCCAGGGATGCTGGGCTTGAAGCGCGACGGCTTCAGCGATGCACGGCTGGCGGCGTTGCTGGCCGTGCCCGAGTCCGAGGTGCGTGCGCACCGGCACGCGCTCGGCGTTCGACCGGTCTACAAGCGGGTGGATTCGTGCGCGGCCGAGTTCGCCACCGAGACCGCCTACCTGTATTCCACCTACGAGCAGTACTGCGAAGCCGACCCGTCCTCGCGCGACAAGATCATGGTGCTGGGCGGCGGACCGAACCGGATCGGGCAGGGGATCGAGTTCGACTACTGCTGCGTGCACGCAGCCCTTGCGCTGCGCGACGATGGCTACGAGACCATCATGGTCAACTGCAACCCCGAGACCGTCTCCACCGACTTCGACACATCCGACCGGCTGTACTTCGAGCCGTTGACGCTGGAGGACGTGCTCGAGATCATCGCGCTGGAGAAACCCAAGGGCGTGATCGTGCAGTACGGCGGCCAGACCCCGCTGAAGCTGGCGCGCGAGCTGCTCGCCGCCGGTGCGCCGATCATCGGCACCTCCCCCGACTCGATCGATCTGGCCGAGGACCGCGAGCGCTTCCAGCAGCTGATCGAGGAGCTCGGGCTGCGTCAGCCGCCCAACCGCACCGCGCGCACCGAGGCGGACGCGCTGCGCCTGGCGCAGGAGATCGGCTACCCGCTGGTGGTGCGTCCCAGCTACGTGCTGGGCGGCCGGGCGATGGAGATCTGCCGCGACGAGTCGGACCTGGCGCGTTACATGAGCGAGGCGGTCAGCGTCTCCAACGATTCGCCGGTGCTGCTGGATCGCTTCCTGAACGATGCGATCGAGGTCGACGTGGATGCCATCTGCGACGGCACCGACGTGGTCATCGGCGGGGTGATGCAGCACATCGAGGAGGCCGGCGTGCACTCGGGCGACTCGGCCTGCTCGCTGCCGCCGTTCAGCCTGTCCAAGGCGGTGATCGTCGAGCTGGGCGAGCAGGTGCGGGCGATGGCGCACGGGTTGGGCGTGGTCGGGCTGATGAACACCCAGTTCGCGCTGCAGGCGGATCCGGACAGCACGCTTGGCTGGATCGTCTACGTGCTGGAGGTCAATCCGCGCGCCTCGCGTACCGTGCCGTTCGTCTCCAAGGCCACCGGCGTGCCGCTGGCGCGCGTGGCGGCGCGGGTCATGGCCGGCCTGTCGCTGGCCGAGCAGGGGATCAGCGAGGTGCCGGTGCCGGACTTCTTCTCGGTCAAGGAATCGGTGTTTCCGTTCGCCAAGTTCCCGGGCGTGGATCCGGTGCTGGGCCCGGAGATGAAGTCCACCGGCGAGGTCATGGGCACCGGGCGCACCTTCGGCGAGGCGTTCTACAAGGCCTCCCTGGGCGCCTCGGTCGATCTGCCCGGCGGCGGCTGCGCGTTCGTCTCGGTGCGCGACCAGGACAAGGCCGGCATCGTGGAGGTGGCCCGCGGGTTGCGCGAGGCCGGGTTCTCGCTGGTGGCCAGCGACGGCACCGCGGCGGCCATCACGGCTGCCGGCATCGAGTGCGCGCGGGTCAACAAGCTGCAGCAGGGACAGCCGCACATCCTGGATTTGATTCGCAACGAGTCGATCGATCTGATCATCAACACCACGGACGGGCGTCAGGCGGTCTCCGATTCCTACTATATTCGCCAGCAGGCGCTGGGACGCAAGATCCCGTACACCACCACGCTGGCCGGAGCGGCGGCCACGGTCGCCGCCCTGTCGCGTCGTGCGGACGGACCGGTCTACCGGTTGGACGATATCCACGGCGCCGCGTCCTGACCCTTTCACATCGAGCGGCGATACGTCGTCCGCTCGTCAGACAACACATCAGAGGTAGGCATGAGCAGGGTTCCCCTGACCACGCGCGGCGCGCAGATGTTGCGCGACGAATTGAACGAACTGAAATCGGTGCGTCGGCCCAAGGTCATCGAGGACATCGCCGAGGCGCGGGCGCATGGTGACCTGAAGGAGAACGCGGAGTATCACGCCGCGCGCGAGCAGCAGGGATTCATCGAAGGCCGCATCCAGGACATCGAGGGCAAGCTGGGCAACGCGCAGGTCATCGATGTCACCCAGATCGATGCGCAGGGCAAGGTGGTGTTCGGCAGTACGGTCACGCTGTTCGACGCCGACACCGAGGAGGAGATCACCTACCAGATCGTCGGCGACGACGAGTCGGACATCAAGACGCGCCGCATCTCGTTCAGCTCGCCGGTCGCCAAGGCGCTGATCGGCAAGGAGGAGGGTGACGAGGTCGGTGTTCGCACCCCGGGTGGATTGCGCGAGTATGAAATCTTGTCCGTCAAGTACGTCTGAGGCACCTGGAACCGCGAACGGTTCACATGCCGTGTTTGGAACTGTCGGGTTACACGACCGATAGTTCTGTCGCGAGCAGTGGTGCCACGCTGATCGGCATGCCGGGATCCTGACCGGTATCGCCTTTCGGCCATGTGCGCTGTTGTAAACTTACGTCGCTTCTCGACGGCCGTGGCGCGTTTACCCGTCCGCCGTCCCGGTCCGCAGCAGGTATCCCATGTCCCCAGACCCCCGCCCCACCTTGGACGGCCGCCGCTCGGCGCTTCGCGTCCTTGTCGGCAGCATGGCCGCCGGCGCGGCCACCGCCCTTGCGCCGCCGGCGCACGCGGCCGCTGCGTCACGGATGGTCGAGGCGGATGCCACCGAGGCGCTGCTGGAGGCCGGTTGGACCGAGATCGACCCAGGCAAGGTCGTCCCGCCCAAGCGCCGATCGATCCGCCTGGTCAACGCCCACACCTGGGAAGACCTGGACATCGTCTATCGCACCCGCGGCGTGCTCATCGACGAGTCCCTGGACGCCATCTCGCACCTGATGCGCGATCACCGGCAGGACAAGTCCATCCCGATCGATCCGGCGCTGGTCGACGAGCTCTACATGGTGCACGCCTCGCTGGGTACCGATCAGCCGCTGCACATCCTGTCCGGCTACCGCACCCCCGAGACCAACGCCCGGTTGCGCAAGCGCATGGGCCACGTCGCCAAGTACAGCCTGCACATGGAAGGCAAGGCGGCGGACATCTATGTACCGGGCGTGAAGACGCTGGCGCTGCAGCAGGCCGCGCTGGCGCTCGAGATCGGCGGAGTGGGGTATTACAGCAAGTCCGGCTTCGTGCACGTGGACACCGGACGCGTCCGCCACTGGGGCAGCTGAAGGGCCCACCGGTGACGCAGGTCGCGTAACCGCCACGTCGTCGGGGCCGCACCGGCTGCCGGCGGCTCGATCCGTGACCGCGCTCATGCCGGGGCAGGCGCGCCACGCTCACACTCTCGGGCAGATATCGTTTCTGTCGGAGAATGCCCTTGAGCGTACAGCTTGCCCGCCGCGCCCCGTGCCGGTCCTCGATTCACCGCCTTGCCTTCTCGACCGCACCGCTGGTCGCGGCACTGACCCTCGGTCTGTCCGCCAGCGCCGCACAGGCGGGCAGCTTCGGCGTGCAGGTCGTCGATGCCGCCGGCGATGCCGTTGCCGGTGCTTCGGTCTGCATCGGCCTGCCGGGCAACTACAGCCAGTTCGGTGCCCTGTTCACCGATGCGCAAGGCCGCGCCAGTGCCGAGGTGCCCAACGTGCCGCTGGTGGTGACGGTCTCCAAGACACGCTTCGCCGCGGTGCGCATGACAGAGCCGGCGCGGGGATTCAACCTGATCAAGCAGGTGGTGCTCAGCGACGGTGCCCAGCCCGGGCCGCGCTGCCGGACCGACAGCTCGCTGGCAGCGCCCGGCATCGGCCTGAGCGTCGATGCGGTCGCGGTGCAGCGCACGGACGGCGTCGTTCGACTGGACGCCAGCACCAGCGGTTCGCCCACGCACTATCGGCTGTCGCGAAGCGCAGGCTTCGAAGGCAGTTCCTGGCAGGCCTTCGATGCGTTGATCGCCGTGCCGGCGGCGCTGGAAGGTGCCGGCGAGATCTATCTGCAGCTGCGTCGCTACGAAGGTGGCGACACCGGCTGGCTGGAAGCACGCTCCACGGTGGTCACGGTGCGCCTGCAGGCTGGCCTGTCCTGAGGGGTCGAGCCCTCGGAGCGCACGCACGACTCGCACGCCCACTCGCGCACGCACTCTCGCGCGCTGGCAGGCCGCTCAGCTCTTCTTGAGCCCCTCCACCTCGTCCAGGGACAACGCGCGCGCCTCGTTCTCCAGCAGCACCGGGATGTCGTCGCGAACCGGGTAGGCCAGGGCCGCCTGACGGCTCCACAGCTCGGTGCGTCCGTCGCTATCGCGCAGCAGCAACTTGCCCTTGGTGACCGGGCACACGAGGATGTCGAGCAATCGCTTGTCCATGACGCGGATCGTCCCGTGATGGGTGCGCTGCGTCAAGCGCTCACGGTCGGGCGTTCACGGCAGCGGCTTCGGGCAGCGGCTTCGGGCAGCGGCTTCGGGCAGGGGGTAGCTTGGCTGATAGGCGTGCGAGAAGCGGCTCAGCGTCTCGCGCAGCAGGCGAGGTTCGATCGGCTGCGCGAGCGCGGCCCCGTCGATGCCCGACCGGGCCATGAACAGCAGCTGGTCCAGGCGCACATCGCCGACCGCACGCAGCTCGCCGGCAAAGCCTTGGCGACGCAACCGGCGGGCGTGCGAGTAGCCACGCCCGTCGGTATAGGCGGCGAAGTCGATCTCGATCAGCGCCAGGCGCGCCAGTGCGGCGGGGGTCAAGGTCTGCACATCGTCGTCGGCCGCCAGCCAGACGGCTTCCACCCGTGCCGCCTCGGTCTCGTTTAGGTTCAGAAAGCGGCCCAGCGGCACGCTGATCGCACCGAGCCCTGTCTCCGGCAGTGCTCGATCGTCCGCCAGCGGGGTGCGCGGCTCGCCCGCGACCGCCCGTCCATCACGCAGCAATGGCATAGACCCGCTCCTTGAAGGGTTCCACGCCGAGACGGCGCACGGCGTCGTGAAAGCTCTCGGCGTCCAGGCGTTCGGCCAGGTAGGTCTGCAGCAGCCGTTCCACCGCATCGATCACCTCATGCTGCGGCAGCGCCTTGCCCAGGCGTCGCCCGATGGCCGCGGCGTCGCCGGCGTGTCCGCCGATGGTCAGCTGGTACCACTCCTCGCCGCTCTTCTCCACGCCCAGGATGCCGATGTCGCCCACGTGATGGTGCCCACAGGCGTTCATGCAACCGGACACCTTGACCGAGATCTCGCCGATGTCGTGCACGTAGTCCAGATCATCGAAGCGTGCCTGCACCTGGTCGTACAGGGTCAGGGTGGAGGCGTTGGCCAGAGAGCAGAAGTCCAGCCCCGGGCAGACGATCATGTCGGTCAGGTGACCCAGGTTGGGCGTGGCCAGCCCGATCGCCCGTGCCTGGCGCCACAGCGCTTCCAGGCTGGCCACCGGCACATGGGCCAGCACCAGGTTCTGCTCGTGCGTGGTGCGCAGCTCGCCCAGGCTGAAGCGCTCGGCAAGCGTTGCGACCTGGTCCATCATCGCATCGGTGATGTCGCCGGCCGGGCGCTCGTCGTTCTTCAGCGGCAGGTAGACGCTGCGCCGACCGGCATCGCGGTGCGCGCGGGTGTTGGTGCGGTACCACTGCGCGAACACCGGATCGGTTGCCAGCCGTGCATCCACGCCGGCCTGCGCCTCGGGCGCGTCGGCTTGCAGCGACGGCGGGACGGGGAACATCGCGCGCAGCCGCTCGATGTCCGCATCGGTGAAGGTGTCGTCCTGATGCTTGGAGGCGGACCACTCGGCCTCCACCTTGTCGCGAAAGGCGTCGATGCCCAACGCGTTCACCAGGATCTTGATGCGCGCCTTGTACAGGTTGTCGCGTCGGCCCTCCAGGTTGTAGACACGCAGCACCGCCGCCAGGTAGGTCAGCAGGTCGGCGGCCGGCAGGAAATCGCGAATCACCTGACCGATGTGCGGCGTTCGCCCCAGCCCGCCGCCCACCAGCACCTCGAAGCCGGTGGCACCGCTGTCGTCGTGGCGCAGGCGCAGGCCGATGTCGTGCACCTGCACCGCCGCGCGGTCGGACACCGCGCCGGTGACCGCGATCTTGAACTTGCGCGGCAACCAGTTGAACTCGGGATGCAGCGTCGACCACTGGCGGATCAGCTCGCACCAGGGACGCGGATCCTCTATCTCGTCCGCGGTGGCGCCGGCCAGCGGGTCGCAGGTGGTGTTGCGGATGCAGTTGCCGCTGGTCTGGATCGCGTGCATGTCCACCTCGGCCAGGTGGGCCAGCATGTCCGGCACATCGGCGATCCGGGGCCAGTTCAGCTGCAGGTTCTGCCGGGTGGTGACGTGGCCGTAGCCGCGATCCCAGGTACGCGTCACGTGTCCCAGCGCGCGCAGCTGATCGCTGGACAGCATGCCGTAGGGGATGGCGATGCGCAGCATCGGCGCCTGACGCTGCACGTACAGCCCGTTGCGCAGGCGCAGCTGCTTGTACTCGTCCTCGCCCAGACCGCCCGCCAGATAGCGCTCGGTCTGGTCGCGAAACTCGGCGACCCGGGCGCGCAGGAAGTCCCGGTCATGCTCGGTGTAGCGGTACATCACGCGGCCTCGTCTTCGGCGTAGGGATCGTCCACGCCCAGCCGCTCGTGCATGATCGGGCTGGTGGTGGTGTACTGCAGGTGGACCTTCTTGCCCGGCTGCAGTCGTTCCTTGATCGCGAACGCCGCCAGTGCCGCCTCGTGGAAGCCGGACAGGATCAGCTTCTTCTTGCCCGGGTACCAGTTGATGTCGCCGACCGCGAACAGGCCCGGCTCGCTGGACTGGAAGCGCTCGGTGTCCACGCGGATCTGCCGCGATTTCAGGTCCAGGCCCCACTCGGCGATCGGGCCCAGCTTGGGCGACAACCCGAAGAACACCAGCAGGTCGTCGCAATCGATGCGGCGCGCCACGCCATCGGTGCCGGTGACCTCGATGCCGGTCAGGGTGCCAGTCGTTGCCGGATCACCGTCGCCCGATGCGATGAGTCGGGTCACGTTGCCGGTCAGCTGCTGCATCCGCAGCTCCTCGCACAGCGCGCGCATCTTCGACACCGAGGCGGGGGCCGCCTTGAAGGACTCCGAACGATGGATCAGCAGTACGCTGGCCGCGCTGTCGACCAGGTCCAGCGCCCAGTCCAGCGCCGAATCGCCACCGCCCAGGATCACGATCTCGCGATCGGCGAAGCGCGTCCTGTCGCGCACCGCGTAGTGGATGCGGCCATCCGGATGCGCATCGGCTCGATGCTCGGCCACGCCCGGCACCTTCAGCTGAACCGGCTCGAAGCTGCCCACGCCACCGGCCACGATCACGTTCTTGGCCACGAAGCGGGTACCGGTCGAGGTGGTGACGTCGAACGCCTCGTCGTCCCGCCGCTGCAGCGTGGTGACCTGCTGAGCGAAGTGGAACGTCGGGGCGAACGGGGCGATCTGCTCGAGCAGCCGATCGACCAGCTCCTGCGCACCGATTGCAGGACACGCCGGAATGTCGTAGATCGGCTTGTCCGGGTACAGCTCGGTGCACTGGCCACCGGGCCGGTCCAGCGTCTCGACCACGTGCGCGTGGATGTCCAGCAGTCCGAGCTCGAACACCTGGAACAGCCCGCAGGGGCCGGCGCCGATGATCAGCGCGTCGGTGTGGATGGCCTGGCCGGCAAGCTCGTTCATGAAGGTCCGCTCCTGGAAGTGCTGCCATTGGAGCAGAGCGGACCGGTGCGGTTTCAGACCGTTTCGCTCTGTCCTTAGAGCGATGCGGCATAAGCCAGGGATGCGATGCCGGCAGGGCGCGTCATTGCACGGTAGTGCCGTCAGCGGCGGCCGGTCCCGTATCGGCCCAGTAGGTGCGCGTGGTGTTGTTCTCCAGACCCGAATCCACCTTCTCGGTGCCGAACAGCAGGATCGGCTTGCTGCCGTCCTGCGGCATCAGGATCATCGGCTCGGGCGGGATGCCGCCGTGGGTCAACCGCACACGTGCATCGTCTTCGGTGATGGTGTTGTCGCCGTTCAGGTCGCGGATCGATGAGCCGTCCAGGATGTTCAGCGCGTAGGCGAAGCCGCCGCCGATGGCGGTGTCGCACACCACCTCGCCCGACTTGGGCACGTAGGTGCTGAAGTAGACGGTGTTCTCGAAGATCAACGAACGGCCCAGCACCTTCTCGCCGGGATCGTCTAGCGTGACGTACCAGCCGTGGGCGCTCTGGCTGGCACCGAGCAGCTCGGTCGAGCCGACTCCGACCAGATCGGCCTCGGTGATCGGTGACCAGGTGCTGGCCAACGGTCCGGTCTGCTCCTTGCCGTAGCCTGCCGGCGCACCGCGCACCGCCGGCGACTTGATCACGTACAGCCGATCCTCGACGGTGGTGTTCAGCGGATGCGCACGCCACCCCGAGCCGATGCTGATCGCCATGAAACGCTCGCCACCCTTGGCGATCAACGCCACGTCCGGCTCGTTGTAGAAGCGTCGGTGATCCTTGGCGGCGACGCCGTTCAGGCGGGCCAGCACACCGCCGCGCAGCAGCTCGGTCGCATTCGGATCGATGTCCACGTCGAAGCGCCAGACCTGCCCGCCCATGTCGGCCGCGTACAGCTGGTCGGTCAGGCCATCGAAGTCGATGTCCACGGCGCGGATGTCGGCCGGAATCGAGTAGCCCATGTCGGCGAACACCTGGCTCTTGCCGGCGGCGCCGATGCTGCCCCCCAGGCTGCCCCCGGTGGCCGACCACAGCAGCTCGCCGGTGGTGGCGCGCACGATGAACAGTCCGCGTCCGACATCGTCGGTGGACTGGGTGGCGATCAGCGTCTCCTTGTCCGGGTCCTGGTCGGTGTCGTAGCCGGCGCCGAAGATCAGCACGTTCTCCACCGCGCCGGCGATGCGCATTCGCGCCGGTGTCAGCCGCGACCAGCTCTGGCCCAGCTCCTCGAACCCTGCGGTGCCGTCGGCACCGCCCTGGATCAACCAGGCCAGGCGGGGGGAGGCCGGATCGGTGATGTCGAAGGCGTAGTAGCGATCGCCTCCGCGACGCATGCCGGCGAACAGGTAGACGCGTTCGCCCGGCTCGACGATGAAGTTCTCGTTCGGATCGTCGCGCCACACCGACAGCGTGCCGTCGATGCCGTAGGGGTGCGGCGTGGAGGCGTCGTTGATCAGGAACTCCTGATGCTGGGACAGCAGCGCCCTGGGCGAGAAGGCCCAGCGCTCGTCGCCGGTCGCGGTGTCGATCGCGTGGATGAAGCCTTCGTTGGTGCCCACGTAGACCAGGGACTGGTCGTTCTCTGCGCTATCGCGGTAGTTGACGATGACCGGGCGCGAGTGCATCGGATCACCCAGGTGGCGCCGAGGCTCGGCGATCACGCCGTCGCCGTCGTCGTCCTCGGTGTCCAGGCCACGCGTCCATTTCAGCAGCCTGTTCCGCCAGGCGGCCTGATCGCGCGGGCGAGGGTGGGCGTTGACGATGCCCAGCATCTCGTCGGTGATCGCCGCGTTGTCCTCGTGCAGCGCCTGCGCCGGCTCGGTCAGGTCGATGCCGGCGGCAGGCAGCGAGGCGGTGTCGCCCACGTAGGTGTAGACCTGCCGATCGCCGATGCCGGGAATGCCGGTCAGCGCGATGCGGGCCGCGACTCCACCACGGTCCACGTTAGCGCCGTCGGGTTGGGTGATGACGCCGCCGTCGCCGTCCGGCTCGACCCAGAAACTGCGCGCTTCGGCGTGAAAGAAGCCGGTCTCGGGATCTACCGCCGGGCGCCCGTTCGCATCCAGGATCTCGGATTCGGAGCTAGGATCGTCCGGGTTCGGATCGGCCACGCGATAGCGCTTGAGGTTGCCTTCCCAGGTGGGGACGTCGGTCGGCTTGAACAGGGCGAAGTAGACATCGTCGCGGTGCGTGAGTCGGTTGAACTGGTTGACGGTGGCACCGGGTGCGGTGAAGCTGGTGTCGATCGCGTTCACGTTGCCCAGGATCTCCTGGAAGGCGGTCACCAGCTGATCGGACGACTCGGCGGTGTAGAACTCGCCACCGCCTGCGCCGGCCAACTCCTTCATGTAGCGCGGGTTTCTGAGGTTGAAGCCGATCGTGTGGGTGACGATGTTCTGCTTGCGCGCCAGGTTCTGGTTGTGGTCCGTCTCGTTCAGCCAGCGCGCCAGGTCGGTGCCGCAGCCCTCGTTGCCCGCCGAACTCTCGCAGTCGGCCTTGTCGATCAGGCTGCGGATCTTGGCCTTGCCGTCGTCGTTGGTGGCCTGGCCGTCCGACAGGAACACGATGTGGTTGGTCTGGCAGGCCTGGTTGATCGGCGAGCGATAGATCGCCGGGCCGTCGTCCCCGCTGACGATCTTCTCCGTGCGGCAATTGTAGTGGTTCGGGTCGTTGGCCGGACAGTTGGACGGTGTGTTCACCCGGCCGCCGGTGTAGGAACCGGCGTGCGAGATGCGCTTCCAGCGGATGCCTCTCCTGCCGCGTTGGAGTCCGTAGTCGACCGGCTGTCCGAGCAGGTAGCGCGCCGCCTCGTAGTGCGCACTGAGCAGCGGGGTGCCGTGAGCGGGATGCAGGTCATCGATCACCGCCTTCATCTGTTCGCGCGCGGTCACGATCAGTCCGCTGGTATCGGCAAGACTGACCGCGCTTCGATAGCGCACCACCAGCGTCGGGCCGTTGGCGGGCTCGCCATCGCGGGACTCGAACGTGCGACGCGTGCGGGGCGGTCCGCCATCGCGCTTGATCATGAAGGCCATCGCGTTGCCGCTGCGCCAGTCCGCGCGATTCACCAGCTCGGACACGATCGCGGACAGATCCGAGGTGTGCATCTTGGCGTCGACGGGTGCCTCGCGCATGTTGGACCAGCGGGCACGGGCCGAGGTCTCGTCGCGCCGGCTGAGTTCCCAGTCATCGTCGTCGTAGCGATCGGGATCGCCGCTGGCCTCGCCCACGATCAGGGTGCGCACCTCGCCGGTCTCGGCCTCGTCCACCTCGAACTGGATGTGGGCGTCGACCACCACCGCGCGCGCGGGTACCGGGACCGAGTCGAAGCGTATGCCGATCAGTTGCTCCTGACGGTCGTAGGTGACTTCCAGGTCGCTGGAGTCCATGGACATGCGACCGTTCTTCACTCGCTGCTCGACATCGTCGTTGCGGTGCTCGACCTCGGCCACCGCGGTGCGGGTGATGCAGCCGGAACCGGGTCGCAGGTTTTCGGCCTTGTAGCTGATGCGCAGCGTGGCCGGACTGGATACCGAGTCGTCCTGGGGCTCGCTCAGCACCTGCTCCAGGCTCTTGGCCGAGCGGCTGCCGCTGGTGGCCGCGATCAAGCTCAGCGCGTTGCCGCCACACCAGCCGGATCGCGAGATCACTTCCTGGATGGTGTCTTCCAGCCCATCGAAGCGATAGGTCGTGCCGCGTGTCCAGGCTTCGGGCCGTGTGCTGACCCGGGCAGAGGTCCAGGGACGATCGTCGATATCCGCCACGCTGTCGTCGAATGGCGCCGAATCGTCGCTGGCCTCGGCGCCCAGATAGATGATGGTGCCGCCCCTGTCGTTCCGAGCGGCATCCACCTCCAGTGTGGCCGACGTGATGACCACGCCTTGCGGAATGTTCAGATCCCGGAATCGCAGTGCGACCCGCTGGTTCTCGCCGGCGGAGTTGTTGCCGAACGTGAGCAGTTTGCCGCCCGATCGCTCGATGCCGCTCGCGTAGAGCTCCTCGGTGTCATCCGCCACATGGCTGATCGTGGCCACCAGGTTGACCTCCTCGCACGCCAGTCCGGCGCACGCGATATCCTCGATCGGGGTCATCGGGTAGAGCACCGAGCCGCCGCCGCCGGTGCCGTTCAGCCCCATCAACCCGACATTGATGTCGGTCGAGCTGTCGAGGATGTCGTGCATGGCGCTCTGCAGGCGCTGCATGCGCGTGCCGGTCTGTCCTCTGTCGCCCCAGCCCATCGAGCCGGAGGTGTCGAGAATGAACAGCACGTTGGGATGACCCGTCTCGGTCAGGTCGGCCTGACCGAAGAAGATCTCGGTATCGTCGGCCGAGGAAGGCCCGGCCGCCATCAGGGCGGCGATCAGCGCACCGGTCGCGAACGGTGCGACGGTGCGATCGACATCGAAGGCTTGCCTCATTGCGTCATCCTCGTGGCTGCGTGTAGGAGGGCGCACCGCAGAGGCGCCATCAGAAGTTGCCGGGTACGCGGCGCACCGCGCCCTGGGCGACCGAGGCGCTGGCACTCCCGTCCTCGAAGCGGCTCACGCCCTCGGCGTCGAACCGCAAGCCCTGGAAGATGCCGATCGAGGAGCCTTCGACCACCCCGCTGCCGATGTAGGTCAGCGTGGCGGTGGCGCTCATGCCGATCTCGCTGGTGGTGCGCCCGTCATCGCCTACGCGCAGGTCCAGGTCGATGTCGATGCTGCCGGCGTCGCTGGCGAAGGCCGCGGTGAGATTGGCGGGGTCGTTCAGCGCCTGCTCGGTGGTCGACTCGGCGGCCTGGAACACCGTGCGTCCCTGGATCGCGTTGGTCACCATCTGCCGCTCCAGCGTGGAACTTTGCATGACCGAGATGCCCATCACCGAGAGCATGAACAGCATGATCATCGCCACCATCAGCGCGCCGCCGCGCTGGGTTGCCTGCGAGCTTCTCATCGGCTGCCGTCCTCGCGGAAGTTGCGCACCTTGACGGTGGTGTTGAACGCCAGGCGAAGCCGCCGGTCGCCGGCGTGCGCATCGCCTGCCACCTGGGCGCTGCCGGCCACTGCGGGCCCCACCGGCTGGCCGGCCAGCAGGTAGACGTTCGTGTCGTCCTGGTCGGCGATCGGCTCCCAGGAGGACATCAGCAGCCCGAGGCGCACCGCGCGCACGTCCTCGACCCGAAAGGCGGCATCGCCCGGTTGCACGTAGCGCAGCGATTGGCCGGCACCGCGGACGCCGAAGCTCAGGCGCAGGTTCTCCACGCCCTGCACCAGCTCGCTGGGCGGGTTGTCGGCATCGCCGAACGGCAGCGTCTGCTTGTACAGTGCGGTGATGGCGTCACCGGCATCGTTGCGCAGCCCGGTGTCGCCGATGAAGTACACGTGCGCGTTGAACCCCATCACGCGCACCTCGTTTCGGGTGCCGTTCTGACCGTAGGCGGTCGCGAAGCTGCCGGACGCGTTCTCGGGTGCACCGTGATCCAGGTTGAGGTTGCCTGCGCCGTCGACACGGGAGTCGCTGATGCGAAACAGCTCGCCACCGGTGCAGTCCGAGATGATCGCCAGCTTGCCGGTCGCCAGATCGCGCGACAGCTCGGCACCGGCCAGGCGGACCGTACCGCTCGGACTCGGGGTATTGCCGCCCACCGGTTGCTGCAGGCGTCCGGTGATCGGCGAGCCGAACTGCATCGAGAGCACGTGCGTGCCCGGTACGCTGGGGACCTGGGTGGGGACCGCGAAGCTTGCGCCGTACGGCGGAAGCGGACTCCATGTCGTGGTGGTCTCGACCCGGCTGCCGAACACGGCGGTGCCGAGCAGTCCGCTGGCGGCGTCGGTCATCGGTACCGAAGCGGCGGTGATGGTGATCGAGCCACCGGCCGGCGATGTGCAACCCTGGAAGCCGGCCATGCGCAGCTCGCTGGACATCCTGTCGAGTGCGTAGCGCGCGCTCTCCTGCATGCTGGCCACGGCGCGGTTCAGTTCGGTGGACTGGGTGTTGCCGGCGAACACCGTGACCATGCCGCCGATCAGGAACAGCCCCATCGTCATGGCCACCAGCAGCTCGACCATCGAGAAGCCTGCCGAGCGGCGGCATTCGACGGCACGGTGGTGCGAACGATCGATGTTCATTGACGCGCCTCGCTGACGAAGCCGAGCGACAGGCTCTGCTCGCTGGCGGCGCTCCGCACCAACTCGGCCCAGTACACGCTGACGGTGTACTGCCCGCCGGCGGCGGCGACCACCTCCGCTCGCGCGACGCTTCCTTCGCCACTGGGCAGCGCCGGTGGCGTGTCCACACCTGCCAGCGAGGGGTGCAGCCGCACGCTCCAGTCGAACAGGTCCTGGCTGGCGATCTCGGCGGGGGTGCAGGCCTTGGTCGCGCAGCCCGGATCGACCTGCTCGGCACTGGTGACGAAGTTGGCGTCGTAGGCCCCTTCGCTCACCCCATCGATGTTCGCCCGCATGCGATCGATGATGTCGGTGGCCATGTAGTAGGCCTGGGAGTTGTAGTAGGCGCTCTGGCTGAAGCGCATGCCCTCGATCTGCATGCGTGCCGCTGCCAGGAAGCCGATCGACAGCACCACCAGCGCGATCAGGATCTCGATCAGGCCGATGCCGTGCGATCGTCGCGGCGCGCCTGGTCCGGGCGGGCGGTTCATCCGCACGAGCGGATCTTCGCGTTGAACGCGTTCAACCGGGCATCGCCATCGGCGTGCATGCGCGCGCTGCGAACCTCGCCGGTCACACCCACGTTGATGGCCTTCCAGCGCGAGGCCGCCCGGTCGTCGCAGATCGCGAAGAAGCCGTTGTCCCAGTTGGTCTGGCCGGAGGCCAGGTAACGGATGTGGCTGCGTTCGCTGGCGCCGCCGGCGGTGCCATCGTCCGAACCCAGCGCCACGATTCGGTTGTCGGCCGATAGCGGCGGGCAACGCCGGATCACCGTGTCCGCGGCATCCACCCGTGCGGCCACGTCGTCGGCACCGGGCACGCTGTCCAGGAACACCAGCGAGCCCTTGCGCCAATCGGTACCGCATTGGGAGTCGCCTTGGCGTGCGCACATCGAGACCGTGGCGGACCGTTTCACCGCCTCGGAACGGGCCGCGAACAGCGACAGGCTCAGGCAGGTCGCCTCGGAGGCCAGCTTTCCGTCCTTGACCGTCTCCACGAAGCTCGGCACGCCCACGCCCATCAAGATGGCCGCCACCGCCATGGCGACGATCAGCTCGATCAGGGTGAATGCGGCTTGCGAGGAACGCTTCATGTCCCGGCTATCGGCCGCCGAGGCGTCCCATTGAGCCGGATGTACCGAAGCCGCCGAGCGCTGCCCGGCGTCGCTGTGACCGTTCGCTCAGTTCCAGCAGGGGACGCTGCCGTCATCGGCGGTCGGCCCGCGTGCGCTGGTCTCGTCGATCGTCAGCGCGGTGCAGCCGGTATCACCGGCCTGCAGCCCGCCCGTTACCGCGGTGGCGGTCAGCGTGAAGGCGCTGCCGGTCCGATCGCTGATCGCCAGGGTGTAGTGCCCTTCGGGCGAGGTGGTGGGTACGGTGCAGCCGACATAGGTGTAGCGCGTCGACTTGCAGCGCTCCATCGCCTGCACGCCCGACAGCAGCGACAGCTGCGCATCCGTGCGGCGCGTCTTCTGCACGTATTCCGAGTAGGAGGGATAGGCCACCGCGCTGATGATGCCGATGATGGCGATCACGATCAGCAGTTCGATCAGGGAGAAGCCACTCGCGGCGCGACGGGTGCGGGTATCGAGGCCGCCAAGGGGGGCGGGCGCCGGGCGAGCGCGAAGCGGGTGCGGTGAGATCATGGCGCGAACTGGCGAGGGCTACGCGAACGTGCGTCGCTGCTGCTAGCGGCATCGGCCGGCCGCTCGCCATGGACGATCCTGCAAACCGTGACGCCGGGCGCTGCCCGGAGCCCGGCCGTGCGCAGGTTACTCGAGCAGCTCCTGCCAGAAGGTGCGTCGGCGCAGTTCCTCGATGCCCAGCTGGTCGATCTTTTCGGTGCCGACCGAGAAGGTCGCCTCGCCGGTCTCGGGAAAGCGGATCGAGACCGGACCCGACAGTCCGGGCTGGTCGAGCCGCTCGGCCCGATCGGCCAGCCCGGGTGGTGCGCCGCCGTCGGTGAAGGCATCGGTCGGTGAGCCGTTCACGCTGTCGAGGGCCCACACGGCGCTGGAACCCACCGCCGGGGTGCAGGCGGCCACGTCGGTCTCGGGCCGATAGCTGGTCAGCAGCAGGCGGCCGTCGGCGGCGACCGCCGCGTTGAGCACCTTCTCGCCGGGGGCGGCTTCGCCCCCGCCGGCATCGGTTCCCAGATCGATCCACCAGCCCTTGCGGATGGCGGTGTCGGCCGGGTTCAGCGTGGCGGTCACGTTGGCGAAGCCGGTCGTGGGCGCACCGTTCGCGTCGTCGGCCACCGACGGATAGGTGATCACCCCGGTGGTGTCCAGCGGTGGGCCGTACACGTGGGTGGAGCGAATGCTGTACAGCCGATCCTGCGTGAGGGTGTCCAGCGGGTGCGCCCGCCAGCCAGAGCCGATCGCGATGGCCAGCTGCTGCGAGCCGGCCACGCTGATCAGCGAGACGCTGGGCGGGTAATAGAAGCGGCGGTCCTCGCCGATGCCGTCGCCTGCCAGCAACGCGATGCGGCCACCGGTGATGCGGCGCGACAGGGTGGTGTCGGTGCTGCGATCGTTGTTCAGATCCAGGCGCCACAGCTGTCCGCCCATGTCGCCCACGAACAGCATGTCGGCCACGCCGTCGAAATCGATGTCGATGACCTTCACCGTCGAAGGAATGCCGTAGTCCATGCCGGTGAAGCCGGCATCGGTGCGCCACAGCTGGCGGCCGGTGAGCGCATCGGCGATGAACACCGCGCGCCCCACACCGTCCACGGCGCGGGTCGAGGCGGGCGCGGCGTCCGGATCGTCCAGCATCGGCGGGTCCTGGTTGGTGTCGTAGCCCCCGGCGAAGATCAGCACGTCCAGCTCCTGTTCTCCATCGATCACGCGTGTCTTGACCGGCTGCGACCAGCTTTGACCGAGCTCCTCCCAGTCACCGTCGGCGGTGGTGGGGTCGCCATCGGCGATGACCTCGGCGCCGCCGGCGATGCGCCAGCGATAGGCGGGTGCGCTGATCGAGGAGACATCCAGCGCGTAGTAGTCGCTGCCGCCGCGCCGCATGCCGATGTACAGGTAGGCCTTCTCGTCGACGTCGATCTTGCCGTCGCCGTCGGTATCGTCCACCCAGGTGGTCAGGCCACCGTCCAGGCCGTAGGGCCGCTGTCGCGTTGCCACGTTCTGGAACCGCTTGTGGGCGTTCTTGAGCAGCTCCTTGGGGATGAAGCTCCAGTGCTCGCTGCCGGTCGCGCTGTCGGTGGCGTGCACCAGGCCGGCATTGGTCGCGGTGTAGACGACGCTTCGCCCATCGGCGTAGTTCAGCACCACCGGTTGCGCGTGCAGCGAATCGCCCATCTCGGGGCGCGACTCGGTGGTGTCGCCGTCGGCGTCGATGTCCAGCACGTCCTGGCCGCGTGTCCAGCCGATCAATCGCTCCAGGTAGCCCGGGCGGGCGGCATGGCTGGGTGGCAGATCGAACCAGGACGGATCCAGGCGGGCATTGTCGGCGGCCAGCCGATTGCTGTCCGACATGAGCGCACGGCTTCCGCCCTCCTCGAGGCCGGTGAAGGTGGCGATGCGTCGCGCCGCGTTGCTCTGGCCGTTGTTCTCCAGCTGCGCGGCCGCCCCGCCCAGCAACACGCTGCCGCCGTCGGCCGTGGCCGACCACCAGCTGCGCGCACCCGGGTAGAACAGGCCGGTGGCGGCGTCGATCGCCGGATTGCCATCCACATCGACGATCTCGTCGGTGGTGCCAGGGGTGCCGCGGCTGCGGTAACGCTTGAGGTTGCCGCCCCAGCGCGCCGTCGGTTCGGGCTTGAACAGCGAGAAGTAGACATCGTCGCGGTTCTTCAGGCGATTCTGGTTGCTGAGCGTGACCGTGGGGGCGACGAAGTTGGCATCGGTGCTGGCGACGTTGATGAAGATGTCTTGCAGCGCGCTCAGCAGCTGTTCGGACGAGGTGGCCGCGTAGTGGCCGCCACCACCCTCGCGTGCCAGGTCGGCCAGGAACTCGGTGGCGGCCCGCTCGAAGGCGTCGTCACCGTTCAACGCGAAGGCGATGGTGTGCAGGTTGAGCGTCTGCTGGCCGTCGGTGTCCGGATCGTGATCGGTGGCGGCCATCCAGCGGGCCAGCTCGCGCCCGCAGTGCTCGCTGGCATTGGCGTGCGAGCGGTCGCATCCGCCGACCACCGGGGACACGCTATCCGCAGCACGATCGTCGCTCGTGGCGCTGCCGTCGGACAGCAGCACGATGTGGTGGCTCTGGCACTGGCTCTGCATCGGTGTGCGATAGCGTGGCGAGCCCAGCAGCGTCTCGTGGGCGCAGCTGGCATCGTCCGGTCCGCTGGCGGCGCATCGCTCGCTGCGTGACTGCGTGCCGCCTTCGTGGGAGTAGGGGTGACTGAGGCGCAGGTGGGTCGATGTCCACGGACTCTGATCGCCGCGACGGCGGCCGTAGTCGACCGGCGCACCGCGGTAGTAGTTCACCGCCTCCGACAGCGCCGAGGTGATCGGTGTGGCCCCCTGCGGCCGCAGCCGCTCCACCTCCCGCTGCAGGTTGTCACGAAAGCGGGTGCCCGGGTCGTCGCGCACCGACTCGAAGTAGATCAGCAGCGTGGGGGCGGCCGCCTCGTCGCTGTCGCGCGACACGAAGTGCCGTGTCGTGCCGCCGGTGGCGTTCAACCGGAAGGCGATCGCGTTGCCGGCGCGCCAGCCGGGACGAGCGACGGTGGCGGCCACCAGCGAGGTGATGTCGTCCGAGACGATCGGATCGCCGGCATCGGCCGGACCGAGGCTGTGCCAGTCGGCGACGTCGGTGGACCAATCGCGCGATTCGATCCGCGCCTCGGTGGCCCGGAACGCCCGGGCATCGTCGACCGATTCCACCCGTACCTCCAGCTGTGCCGCCGTGGTGATCGGTTCGCGCGTGGCCAGCCGCAAGGCGGCGTTGATGATGCGCGTGCCGCGCGGGATCTGCACGTCCTGGAAGCGGATGCCGATCGATTGCGCGTGCCCCTCCTCGCCCTCACCCGATCGGGTGCTCGACGTGGCGCCGTTGGCCTGCTGCACCCCGGTGATGAGGTCCTGGACCGCATCGTCGTGCACGTCCGGCAGGGCGATGTCCAGCGAGCTGTTCGAGCAATAGCTGTCGCCGGCGATCGAGCCGGGCTCGTAGGTGATGTCCAGGCGAGGCGAGGCGGAGCCGCCATCGCGGAAGGCTTCCGCCTGCCGGCGTCCGGTGCCGCGCACGAACAGCACCATCGGGTTGCCGCCGCACCAGTCGCTCCGGTTGACCACCTCATCGATCACACGCGACAGGTCGGGAGTGGCGTACTCCAGGCCGACCACCTCCCACGGCTCGGCGGACCAGGTTTCGCGCGCGTCGGTACGGGGACGCGCGCCGATGTCGTTGAGCCGGGTGGTGAACGCCACCGGCGAGCCCTCGGCCTGTGCGCTGATGGTCAGCTCGGTCGGCTCGTCATCGCTGCCGGCGGCGGTGAACACCAGGCGCGCGGACTTGATCCGCGCCCCCGGCGGCACGTGGACCCGGGAGAAGCGGATCGCGGTGGTCTGCGTGCCGGTAGCGGTGGCACCGCCACCGGGCGTTGCCTCCCAGTCGATGTTCAGTCGCGGCGGTGAGCTCGACGCGCTGGTCAGCACGCGGCGCAGGTTGTCCGCCCGATCGGTGTAGTCGGCCGCCGGCGAGAGCAGCAGCGACAGGGCGTCGCCGGCGTCCCAGTCGGGCAGGGCGATCACCTCCTCGATCACGCCGGACAGGTCCGGCGATTCCAGCGCCGCAGCGCTGCCCGAGGGCAGGTCGTCCCAGGCGCTCACCCGCGAGGTGTGCTCGCGTGCCCCCAGGGTCTGCTCGGCGTAGGGAGCCGGTGCATCGCTGCGCTCCGCCTTGATCGTCAACGATACGCCGCTCTCGCCGGCGGCGCCCAAGTCGACCGGGTCGACCGGGTCGCCGGTGGTGGCGCCGGACTCGGGTTCCGGATCGGACTCCGGCGGCTTGGCACCGGGCTCGCGCGTCCAGTCGGCGGCGTCGGGGTCCGGCGCATCGGTCGGGGCCGGCTGCAGGATCAGCCGGGCACTGCGGATCGTCGCGCCGCGCGGTATCGCCACGCCGTCGAAGCGCAAGGCCAGCCGGCGCGGCTGCGAGGCGCCGTCGACGTGGAACAGCTTGCTCAGTTCGGCCCCGGTGTTCCCCCAGGCCACATCGGTGTTGTTCTCGCGGTACTCATCGCTGTGCGCGGAAGCCTGCAGCCGCCCCTGGTCCGGATCCGACCCCGAGCGCTCGGTGTAGGTGTAACGCAGCACCGGACGATCGTTCTTCGGCGCGTCGGCACCCCACAGCTCGCGGATGTCCCGGTCGCTGGCCAGGTAGTCGTCGGCGGCGTTGACGAGGATGCTGACCGGGTTGCCCGATGCCCAGCCGTTCAGGCCGACCACCTCGGTCAGGATCGCGCCGATGTCGGGACTTGCGATCGTGCGGGGTTCCGCGGCTGCGCCGCTGACCGGGATGTCGTTCCAGGACACGACCGCGTTGGTGCGATTCTGGGTGGCGTTGCGTTCGATCAGGGGGGCGTTGTCCACCTGATACCGAGTGGGGACAGCCTTCGCTTCTGCCGCGATGCGCGCCGACACCGTTCCACGCTGATCGGAGGCGTCGGTGCGGATGAAGTCGATGCGGGCGCTGGTCACGATGGCGTCACGAGGGATGCGGATGTCCTCGAAGCGGAAGGCCAGGCGCATCGGCTCGTGATCGTCGGTGTGGTAGAACCAGGTGAGCTTGTCGATGTCGCGCTTCGCCTCCGACTCGCCCGGATCGTCCGACGCGATCGCCTCCCACATGTCGCCGGTGGCCAGCGCGAACCCGTCGACCTGCGTCCCGTCGGGGGCGGCGGTAGAAACCGTTCCGGCATCTGCCAGGGTCAGCCGCGGCGCGTCCACCACCACCTCGTTGGTGTCATCGTTCTGCACCGCATCGTCGGCGATCGAGGAGGGTCTGGCCACGATGGTCTCGTCAGGGCAGACGCCGCCCTCGCACAGGCTGCCGCTGTCGCTCTCCAGGTAGCCGATGGGGTAGCGGATGGCCGCGCCGCCCTGCGCTCCCTGGAACGCGGCCATTCCCACGTTGTAGCTGCTCGACTGGTCGAGCAGCAGGCGCATGGCGTTCTTCATGCGCGTCATGCGCGAACCGGGCAGGCCGGCATCGCTGGCGCCCATGGAGCCGGAGTTGTCCAGCACGAACAGCACGTTGGGGTTGTTCTCGAATGCACCGCCGGCCTGGCCGAAGAAGATCTCGGTGTCGTCGGCGCTTGCCGGGGCGAGCGTGCAGACGGCCAGGGCGATGCCGATCAGCAGGTGATGCGCGGTTGGACGGATGCTTGCCTGCACGGTTCAGCAGCTCGCCGAGTGGTCGTTGGCACCGATCAGCATGACTCCCTGGGTGATGCGGGTGCGGGTGCTGGCCTCGGCCAGCTCGCTGCTGCCGCTGATCAAGAAGCGCCGGGCGGCGATCGGGCCGCCCAGCTCGTAGCCGATCGGGTGGGCCCGGCCGCCATCGCTCAAGGACGCCGAGGTGGTCTGTGCCGCGCTGGCGTCGACGTCCGGTACCGCCACGACGCGCGGTTCCCGGCAGATCATCGACTCCAGCACGCCGGGTCGCGCCAGTACCAGGTCGGTGGCGGTCTCGGCGGCCTGGAACGTCAGTTCCTTTTGCAGCGAATTGCTGGCCAGGCGCGTCTCCAGCGTGGCACCGCGCATGGCCGACATGCCCAGCATGGCCATCATGAAGACCATCACGATCGCCACCAGCAGTACCGTGCCGCGCTGTCGTGCCTGCACCGCTCTGTTCATCGGTCAGCGATTTCGGATGTCGATGGTGGTGTTGAAGGCCAGCCGCATGCGGCGGTCGGTACGGTAGGTCGTGGCATTCGCGACCGTGCCCGGTACCAGGGTCCGACCGGCGAGCCGGTAACGACGATCATCGTCGCGCTCGGCGATCGGATCGAAGGACTGCAGCAGCAGGCCGAGCTCGACTTGGCGGATCAGTCCTGCGGCGGCATCGACGGCGTCCGGGGCGACCAGATCGAACGCGGCATCGGTCGGGCGGCGCGACATGCCCAGGCGCAGGCTGAGATGGGTCACGCCCTCCACCATCTCGATCGGCGGGCGCGGCGTGTTGTCCGGTGGCGGACTGAGATACGGCAGCCCGAGACGGTACAGCGCGTGCACCGGCGCGCCCGTGGAGTTGCTGCGCCCGGTGTCGCCCACGTAGTACAGGTTGGCCTCGAAGCGCATCACCCGGGCGCGCAGGCGATCGCTGCCCGGCGGTTCGCCGTAGGCGGCCAGCAATCGACCATCGTTGCTGCCGTCGCGCTGGTTGACCGACTTGTCGTGCAGGATCGAGCTGCCATTGACGCCCGAGACCGTGAAGATCTCGGCGCGCTGGCAGTCCGACACCATGGCCACGTCGCCATCGATCAGACCGATCTGGGCCGCCTTGACCCCATCGGCCAGCACCAGCGGGGAGAACAGGTTGGCCATCGGTTCGATGGGCCAGGTTTCCAGGCTGCCGAACTGGGCCGCCAGCGCGTGCGTACCCGGTACCGGCGCACCGGGGCTGCCTTGCGCCGGCGGCGTGAAGCCGGGCGGAGGGGGCGGATTCCAGTCGCCATCCGCCTCGATCAGGTAGGTGCGCAAGGCGGTCGCCTCGAAGTCGCCGGTCGGTGCGTTGGTCGCGCGCACCGTCGCCGCGCCCCCGTCGGCGCTATCGGCGCAGCCCTGGAAGCCTGCCAGGCGCACGTCGCGCACGATCGAGTCCATCGCGAAGCGCGCGCTGTCCTGCAGTTCGGTCAGGGTGGTATTGACCTCACCGCTGCGCTTGGAACCGGCGAACACCGTGATCATGCCGCCGACCAGCACCAGACCGATGATCAGCCCGACCATCAGCTCGACCAGCGACACGCCGTGCTGGCGAGCCCGGCTGGCAACGGGTGCACGCTTGGCAATGTCGATGCTCACGGCAACGATGCCGGCACGACCTGCAGCGCGATGGATCGCGCGGAGACATCGGCATCGGCACTGGATGCGCTGTTCGACTGCCGGTCGGCCCACTCGACGCTGACGGTGTACACCCCGGTGGCGGCATCGCGCCGGACGCGCCCGCGCGCGGCAACCTCGGTGCTGGAGGGCAGCACCGGCTGCCCGGCGGCGTGATCCGGATGCAGGGCCAGGCTCCAGGCATGGCGGTCGGCGGCCACCCGATCGGCCGCGCTGCACGGATCCGCACCGGCCACGCAGTCCGGTACGGCGGTGCCGCTGGCGGTCTCCAGGCCGTCGTACAGCCCGGCCCGCAGTCCCGGCTTGTTGGCGCGCATGCGCTCGGCCATGTCCAGCGCCAGGTACTTGGCCTGGGACAGCGCGTACGCGCCCTGCGTGTCGGCCAGCCCCTGGATCTGCAGGCGAGCCGATGCCAGTAGCCCGATCGACAGCAGGATGGCGGCCAGCAGCACCTCCAGCAGGCCCACGCCGCGCACGCGTGAGCGAGGCGGTGCAGCGCGGCGCCTGACCGGAACGGGTCTCACGGGCAGGCGGCCGCCGTGCCGAACGCGTCGATCAGCTTGCCCGCGCCATCGCGGCGAGCGCGACGCACGTCACCGCTCAGGGACACGTTCAGCGCTCGCGCGTCCCGATCGCGCTGCGCCTGCACGCCGTGCGTGCCGCACACCAGGAACGTGCCGCCGCCGCGCCAGTTGCTGCCACCGCGCGGATCGAAGCGCACGAACGGGCGGGCGACCGGGGGGCTTACGCCGCCGGTGATCCTGGCCCGAGTGGTCATTACCAGCGAGCCACGCAGCGGCGCACCGTGGCGCAGCACGCGCTCGCCGGCCGCCGCCTCCAAGCGTCCAGCCTCCGGGCCATGGTCGGTGAACACCAACCAGCCTCGCTTCCACTCGGGAGCTGCATCTGCGCTGCAGCCGGGACCGTCCGCTGCGTCGTCTCGCACGCAGACGCTCAGGCGCGAGGAGCGCTTGATGGCCTCGGAGCGGGCGAAGCTAAGATCGCTGGCCAGTGCATGGACCGCCGCGTCACGTTGCCCGGCGCGTATCGATTCGCGCAGTTGCGGCACGCCTAGCGAGACCAGCACGCTCAGGACGGCGAGCGTGACCAGCAGTTCGATCAAGGTGAACCCCGACTCGGGGCGCTGTGCTGATGTGGGAAACATCGCGTCCGGCGGGGGCTCGAAGCGGCTCGACTGGGAGCGTTAGCGGCCGCGCCGGACAAACGTTGATCCGGCGCGGCCGGTACGTCGTCGGTCACGTTCGATCGGCGGGCCCGGCCACTCGAAGCGCCGAGGCGCCCCGAGGTGCCGTGCCCGGACGGCGCGATCAGCGCTTCTTGGGTGCGTAGATGTCGGTGACCGTGCCCTCGGCCACCTCGGCGGCGAAGTTCAACGTCTCCGAGAGGGTCGGGTGCGGATGCACCGTCAGCGCCATGTCCTCGATGTCGGCGCCCATTTCCAGGCCCAGCACCGCCTCGGCGATCAGCTCGCCGGCGTTGGGCCCGACGATGCCGGCGCCCAGCAGGCGCTTGGACTCGGGGTCGTAGAGCACCTTGGTGACCCCTTCGTTGCGGCCCATGCTCAGGCTGCGACCGCTGGCCGCCCAGGGGAAGCTGGCCTTCTCGAACGGCGTGCCGTCCGCCTTGGCCTGGGTCTCGGTCAGGCCCATCCAGGCGACCTCCGGATCGGTGTAGGCCACCGACGGAATGGTCTTGGCGTCGAAGTGGCTCTTCTGACCGGCCGCGACCTCGGCGGCGACCTTGCCCTCGTGGGTGGCCTTGTGTGCCAGCATCGGCTGACCGACGATGTCGCCGATGGCGAAGATGTGCGGCACGTTGGTGCGCTGCTGCGAATCCACCGCGATGAAGCCGCGTTCGTCCACCTGCACGCCGGCCGCCTCGGCGGCGATCTTCTTGCCGTTCGGGCTGCGCCCGACCGCCAGCAGCACCCGGTCGAAGGTGTCCTCGGAGGGTGCCTTGCCGCCCTCGAAGGTGACCGCCAGGCCCGTGTCCGAGGCGCTCATGCCGGTGACCTTGGAGCCGGTGAAGATGGACTCGAAGTCCTTGGCCAGACGCTTTTGCAGCGGGCGCACCAGGTCGCGGTCGGCCCCGGGCATCAGCCCGTCCGACAGCTCGACCACGGTGATCTTGGAGCCGAGGCCTGCGTACACGCAGCCCATCTCCAGGCCGATGATGCCGCCGCCGATGACCAGCATGCGCTCGGGAATGTCGCGCAACTCCAACGCACCGGTGGAGTCGACCAGGCGCGGATCGTCGTACGGGAAGCCTGGAATCTGCACGCTCTGCGAGCCGGCGGCGATGATCGCGTGGGTGAAGCCGACGGTGCGTTCGGCGGCGTCGTCCGATTCGATCACGATGGCGTTGGAGGAGGCGAAGCGCGCCACGCCGTGCGCCACGGCGACCTTGCGCTGCTTGGCCAAGCCTGCCAGGCCGCCGGTGAGCTTGCCGATGACGTCCTCCTTGAAGTGACGCAGCTTGTCCAGGTCGATGGTCGGCTTGCCGAAGCTCACGCCATGCGCCGCCATCTCCTCGGTCTCCTGGATGATCGCCGAGGTGTGCAGCAGGGCCTTGGAAGGGATGCAGCCCACGTTCAGGCAAACCCCGCCGAGCGACGGGTAGCGCTCGATCAGCAGCACCGACTGTCCCAGGTCGGCGGCGCGGAAAGCGGCGGTGTAGCCGCCGGGACCGGCGCCGAGCACCACCACGTCGTAGCGCTCGTCCGGGTCCCCGGCAGCCGGTGCGGCCACCGGTGCGCGCTTGTCCGCTTGCGGCCCGGCCGAGCCGCTGTAGCCATCGGCCGCCTTGTCCTGACTGGGCGTGCCCTGGCCGCTGGCCGGCTTCTCGGAGGCATCGGCCGATGCCGGGGAGGCGCCGGGCGAAGGCGCGCTGCCGGCAACCGCGCCGCTCTCGGCCACGTCGAGCACCAGCAGGTCGCTGCCGGCGGAGACCTTGTCGCCGGCCTTCACGATCAGCGAGGTGATCGTGCCCGCCACCGGGCAGGGGATCTCCATGCTGGCCTTGTCGGACTCGACCGTGATCAGCGACGCCTCGGCGTCGACCGAGTCGCCTTCGGCGACCAGCACCTCGATAATCTCGACCTCGTCGAAGTCGCCGATGTCCGGCACCTTGATGGTTTGCAGTTCGCTCATGAGACGATCTTCAGCGTTTGATATTGAAACCGGCATCTTTCGATGCCGCGATTGATGTACGGAAAGTCGGTCGGGGACGTCGGGAGATCCAGCATGAGAACGACGGTGACGATCGATGATGAGCTGCTGGCGCAGGCACAGGAAGCGACGGGCATCGAAGAACGCGCGTCCTTGATACGGGCGGGATTGAAGCTGCTGGTCGAGCGAGAGGCGGCACGACGACTCGCCCTGCTGGGGGGGACGATGCCGGAGCTGGAGCGGACGCCCAGACGACGTTCCGAGTCGAGTGAGGATGATTGACCATCCGCTGCCGGACGTGCTCGTCGACTCGTCGGTCTGGATCGACCACCTGAGACGCGCCGATCCGGTCCTGACACCCTTGCTCCAAACGTCGCGGGTACGGATGCATCCGATGGTGCTCGGAGAGCTGGCGTGCGGAAACCTGCCGATGCGTCAACGCACACTCGGCTGGCTCGAACGGCTGCCGAGCATGCCGCTTGCGGGCATCGCCGACGTGTCGACGTTGATCGAAGGGCGCAGGCTGTACGGACGAGGTGTCGGGTTGATCGACGTCCATCTGCTGGCCTCCACGCTCTTGGTGCCGGGGTGCGAACTGCTGTCGAGGGAGCGCCGCCTGGACGGCCTTGCGCAAGCGCTGCGCATTGCCGCCGTCGACGAGCCGCCACGCCTGCACCGATCCCGGTCTACAGCAGCAACCGGCGGATATCGCTGATCGCCGTGACGTAGTCGACCATGAAACGCGCCGCATCCGCCCCGTCGACCACGCGGTGGTCGTAGCTCATGTCCAGCGGGCACATCAGCCGCGGTACGAACTCCTTGCCGTTCCACACCGGCTTCATCTGCGCGCGGGTGATGCCCAGGATGGCCACCTCGGGCGGGTTGACGATCGGGGTGAACGCGGTGCCGCCGATGCCGCCCAGGCTGGAGATGGTCATCGAGGCACCCTGCATCTCGGCAGGTTTGAGCTTCTTGTCGCGGGCCCGCTTTGACAGGTCGGCCATCTCCTCGGCCAGCTGGTAGATCGACTTCTTGTCCACATCCCGGAACACCGGCACCACCAGCCCGTTCGGGGTGTCCACCGCGATGCCGATGTGCACGTACTTCTTGTAGAACAGCGCCTGGCCATCGCCGGACAAGGAGGAGTTGAGCTTGGGGTGGGCCTTCAACGTGGCCGCCAGCGCCTTCATGTGAAAGGTCAGGCCGGTGACGCGCGGGTCCCCTTCCTTGGCGCTCTTCTTCAGGTCGGCCCGAAACTCTTCGACGCTGGTGACATCCGCCTCGTCGTGGTGGGTCACCATCGGCACGTTCAGCCAGGCGCGGTGCAGGTTGGCCGCCGACAGCTTGGGGATGCGCCCCATCTCGACTCGCTCGACCTCGCCGAACTTGGAGAAATCGACCTCGGGAATCGGCGGGATGCCGGCGCCGCCGCCGGACAGCGTGCCGTGCCCCTCCAGTGCGGCCTGCCCGTACGCGGTACCGGTGTTCTCCATCGACTGCTTGATGAAGGCGGTGACATCCTCCTTGAGGATGCGCCCCTTCGGGCCGTTGCCGGCGATCTGCGACAGGTCGGCACCGTGCTCGCGCGCGTAGCGACGGACACCGGGGCTGGCATGGGCGCGCCGTACCGCGGCATCGTCCAGGTGCGCGGTCGGCGAGGGGGCGCGGGTGGAGCCGCCGCCGGAGCCCGATTTGCCGGCCGGCTTGTTCGGCGCGGCCGGGGCCGGCGCCGCCGCCTTGTCGGCCGCCTTGTCCGTCGTCTTGTCCGTCGCTGGGCTCGCCTCTCGGTCCGCCGACGAATCGCCCGCGGACGCCGAGGCCCCTGCCTCACCACCCCCGGCTACCGACAAGGTCAGCACCGGGCTGCCTTCATCCACGCTGTCACCGACCGACACCGCGATGGCGGTGACGGTGCCGGCGGCCGGTGAGGGCACCTCCATGCTGGCCTTGTCGCTCTCCAGCGTGATCAGGCTCTGCTCGGGCTCGACCGTGTCGCCGACCGCGACCAGTACCTCGATGACCTCGACACCTGCGGCCTCGCCGATGTCCGGCACCGACACGTCCAGCGTCTCACCGCCGCCATCGCCACCGCCTTCACCGCCGCTGTCGGGCGAGCCTCCCCCCGAAGAACCGCCGGTGGCGGCTGCGGTGGTGGAGGCTGCACCACTGGCATCCCCGTGTGCCGGGTCTTCGCCTTGGTCGCTGTCCTGCAGGGAACCGCCACCGGCGTCGGCTCCCGTGTCGCCGCCGTTCTCGCCCGCGGCCTCGAGCGTGCCGATCACATCGCCGGCGTTGACGGTGTCGCCGATCGACACGGTCAGCGTGCCGATGGTGCCGGCACCGGCTGCCGGCACTTCCATGCTGGCCTTGTCGGTCTCCAGCGTGATCAGGCTTTGCTCGGCCTCGACCGCGTCCCCGGGGCCGACGAGGATCTCGATGATCTCGACGTCGCTGAAATCGCCCAGGTCCGGTACGACGATGTCTGTCGGGTTGCTCATGATGGCCTCCTCACGCCGTCGCCGGATTGGGTCGGTCCGGGTCGATGCCGAAGCGTTGTATCGCGTTGGCGACCTGCTTCGCGTCGATCTTGCCGTCCAGCTCCAGCGCGTGCAGCGCGGCGATGACCACGTACTCGCGGTTGACCTCGAAGTGCTCGCGCAGCTTCTCGCGCGAGTCCGAGCGGCCGAAGCCATCGGTACCCAGCGTCACGAAGGTCGCCTTGACGTACTCGCGCACCTGGTCCGAGTAGCTCTTCATGTAGTCGGTCGAGCTGACCACCGGCGAATCGTCGTCGCCGAGCACCTGGGCGACCCAGGGCCTGCGCGGCTCATCGTTCGGGTGCAGCATGTTCCAGCGCTCGGTGGCCAGCCCTTCGCGTCCCAGCTCGTTGAAGCTGGTCACGCTGAACACCTCGGCACCGATGCCGAAGTCGCTCTCCAGCATCTGGGCCGCGGCGATGACCTCGCGCAGGATCACGCCACCGCCCAGCAGGCGCACCTTGTGCTCGTACTTGCCGCTGCCGGACTTCGTCGCCGGTGCCTCGTCGTCGTAGCGACCCTCGGCATTCATCGGCGTCGGCTCGGCACCTTCGGGTGTCGGGCCGCCCGCGGCGCGCAGCTTGTAGAGACCGTTGATGATGCCTTCCTCCACGCCGTCCGGCATGGCCGGATGGGTGTAGTTCTCGTTCATCGCGGTGATGTAGAAGTACACGCTCTCGCGCTGCTCGATCATGCGCTTCATGCCGTGCTGCACGATCACCGCCATCTCGTAGGCGAAGCAGGGGTCATAGCTGACGCAGTTGGGGATGGTGCTGGACAGCACCAGCGAGTGACCGTCCTCGTGCTGCAGGCCTTCGCCGTTCAGCGTGGTGCGCCCGGCGGTGCCGCCGATCATGAAGCCGTTGGCGCGCATGTCGCCGGCCAGCCAGGCCAGATCCCCGATGCGCTGGAAGCCGAACATCGAGTAGTAGATGTAGAACGGGATGCAGGTGACCCCGTGCGTGGAGTACGAGGTGGCGGCGGCCAGCCAGGACGCCATGGCGCCGGCCTCGGTGATGCCTTCCTCCAGGATCTGACCGCTCTTGTCCTCCTTGTAGAACATGATCTGGTCACGGTCCTGCGGCTCGTACAGCTGGCCGACCGCCGAGTAGATGCCCAGCTGGCGGAACATGCCCTCCATGCCGAAGGTGCGCGCCTCGTCCGGCACGATCGGCACCACGTTCTTGCCGATCTTCTTGTCGCGCGTCAGGATGGTCAGCAGCCGCACGAACGCCATCGTGGTCGACAGTTCGCGCTCGCCGGAGGCCTTGAGCAGCGGCTCGAACGCATCGAGCCCGGGCACCTCCAGCGGTGTGGAGAACTTCTTTCGCTGCGGCACGTAGCCACCGAGCGCCTTGCGGCGCGACTGCATGTACTTGATCTCGTCCGAATCCGGGTCGGGCTTGATGTATTCCAGATTCTGCACCTGCTCGTCGGACAGCTTCAGGCCGAAGCGGTCACGCATGCCCAGCAGCGAATCGATGTCCATCTTCTTCTGCTGGTGGCTGGAGTTGGTGCCTTCGCCCGACTCGCCCATGCCGTAGCCCTTGACCGTCTTGGCCAGGATCACGGTCGGCTGCCCCTTGTGCTCCACCGCCGCCTTGTAGGCCGCGTACAGCTTGTGAGGGTCGTGGCCGCCACGGTTCAGCCGCCAGATGTCGGCGTCGGTCATGTTGGCCACCAGGGCACGGGTCTCCGGGTACTTGCCGAAGAAGTGCTCGCGCGTGTAGGCCCCCCCCTTGGCCTTGAAGTTCTGGTACTCGCCGTCCACGGTCTCCATCATCAGCTGCATCAGCTTGCCGGAGGTGTCCTTGGCCAGCAGCGCATCCCAGTAGGTGCCCCAGACGACCTTGATGACGTTCCAGCCTGCGCCGCGGAACACCGCCTCGAACTCCTGGATGATCTTCTGGTTGCCGCGCACCGGACCGTCCAGGCGCTGCAGGTTGCAGTTGATGACGAAGTTGAGGTTGTCCAGCTTCTCGCGCCCGGCCAGCGAGATCGCGCCCAGCGACTCCGGCTCGTCCATCTCGCCGTCGCCCAGGAAGGTCCACACCTGACGGTTGTCGGTGCGCGCCAGCCCGCGATCCTGCAGGTACTTCATGAAGCGCGCCTGGTAGATGGAGGTGAGCGAGGCCCAGCCCATCGACACGGTCGGGAATTGCCAGTATTCGGGCATCAGCCACGGGTGCGGGTACGAGGACAGCCCCTTGCCATCGACCTCGCGCCGGAAATTGTCCAGGTCCTCGGCGCTCAACCGCCCCTCCAGGAAGCTGCGCGCATAGACGCCCGGCGCGGAGTGCCCCTGGAACATCACCACGTCGCCACCGTGCTCGGGAGTGGGGGCGTGGAAGAAGTGGTTGAAGCCGACGTCGTACAACGTGGCCGCCGAGGCGAAGCTGGCGATGTGCCCGCCCACGCCCGAGCCGTCGCGCTGCGCGCGCAGCACCATCACGGCGGCGTTCCAGCGGATCATCGAGCGCACCCGATGCTCCATCTCGTGATCCCCGGGGCTCTTGGCCTCCAGGTGCGGCGGAATGGTGTTGACGTAGGCGGTGGTGGCGTCGTACGGCAGGTTGGCGCCGTGACGCCGAGCCGCATCGATCAGCCGCTCGAGCAGGTAGTGGGCGCGCTCGGGCCCCTCGTGCTCGATGACCGCGTCGAGCGCATCGAGCCACTCCCGGGTCTCCAGTTCATCGTTGTCGAGGGCCGGGTTGGTCGCCATGGTGATCGCCGTCGGGAAGAGAGCGGGCATGGTAACCGCAACGGCCGGCCGCACGTCACGGTGGGTATCGGTGTTACCGAGCGCGCGGACGCCGCCTCTCGTCGATGCAGGGGCCCGGAAGCCCCGGCCCTTCTTGCAGTGCAACATGTGCCGCTCGCGCCGACCGGCGCCGACCGGCGCCGACCGACGCCGATGTGAGCTGATGCGAGCACGCGCACGGCGCGGGCGATGCACGGCAAGCGCGCGGTGCGGAGCGGCGTGCGAGGATCGGACCGGTTGGCGGGGTGGCTTTACGCCGCGGCGGGTCGTGTCGTGTCGTGGTGAGCGGGCCTGCATTGATCTTCCGCCGGCCAGGTCCTGGGCGCCGCGCATTCGTTCCGGATCGTCGATGGCGTTCCGGGTCGTCGATGGACGATCGCTCGCAACGAGGTCCGCATGCTGAACGTCGGTCGGGCGGTCATGGCGCCATTGCGCGGTTCGTGGTGCTGGCGCTGCCGGGCAACCCTCGCACCAGCGCCGCACAGGCCGCAACCAGCGCATCGCCGGCGGCAGCGTCCACATCCAGATGGGTGACCAGGCGGATCCGATCGCACCCCACCGGGGTGACCGACACCCCTCGTTCGCGCAGGGCGGCCGCAAACGGGCCCGCCCGCGGCATCGCTGGATCGAGCGTGATCATCACGATGTTCGTCTCGGGCGGGTGCACCCGACCGAGTCCTGCGACGTCATCGAGCCGCGCCGCGATCGAGCGCGCGAGCGCGTGGTCGTCGGTCAGTCGCTGCACATGGTGGTCGAGGGCGTGCAGGCACATGGCGGTCAATACGCCGGTCTGGCGCATCGCGCCGCCCCAGCGACGCTTGAACAGCCACGCACGCTGGATGAAGTCCGCACTGCCGGCCAGCACCGCACCGACCGGACAACCGAGCCCCTTGGTGAAGCTCAGCCAGGCGCTGTCGTGGTGTCGGGCGTAGTCGTGCACCGGGATGCCGGTCGCCACGTGCGCATTCAGGATCCGGGCACCGTCCAGGTGCACGGCCAGACCCGCCTCGCGGGCCGCCAGGGCGGTTTCGTTGAGCTGCTCCAGCGGCCAGATCGCACCACCGCCCAGGTTGGAGGTCTGCTCGGTCACCAGCAGCCGGCTGCGCGGGGCGAAGCTCGACGCCGGCCGTACGGCAGCCAGCACATCCTCGGTCGACAGCCGACCGCGATCGCCATCGAGGGCGTTGACCATGACCCCCGACAGCGCTGCCGGACCCCCGCTCTCGGCGAACACGATGTGGCTCTCTCGCTCGCAGATCAGCTCGTCGCCCGGTCGGCAGTGCACCGCGATCGCGATCTCGTTGCACATCGTGCCCGACGGCAGGAACACCGCCGCTTCCATGCCGAACAGCTCGGCCACCCGTCGGTTCAATTCCGACGTGGTCGGACAGGCGTCGTGGCGCTCGTCACCGACCTCGGCGTCGAGCACCGACTCGCGCATCGCCCGGGTGGGGCGCGTCTGGGTGTCGGAGTAGAAATCGTGCATGTCAGAGCGAGACGGTCGGCGCTCCCTGCTCGCGGGCCATGCGCGCGGCCACATCGGCCACCGCCAGGTCCTGCAGGCCGACGCCGGTGCCGTCGAACAGCGTGATCTCCTCGTCCGAGCCACGTCCGGCATGGGTGCCGTTGATCACCGCGCCCAGCGGGGTGATGTCCGATTCCTGGATCAGCCCGGCACCGATCGCGTGCTGCGTCTCGCCCAGCGAGATCGACTGGGCGATTTCGTCGGTGAACACGGTGCCCCGCGCGAACAGCTCGGGATCCATCTCCTGCTTGCCCGCCGTGTCGGTGCCCATGCAGGCGATGTGGGTGCCGGGCCTGACCCAATCGGCCATCATCAACGGTTCGTGCGCCGAGGTGATGCTGATGATCACATCGGCCTGCGCACCGAGTTCCTCCTGGGTGACCGACTCGAACGGCAGGCCGAGCTCCTTGGCCACCTCGCCCAGCTTGGGAATCATGTCCGGGTGCGCGTTCCAGGCCACGACGCGCTCGAAGTCGCGCTGTTCCACGGCGGCGCGCAGCTGGAACTGCGCCTGATGGCCGGCGCCCACCATGCCCAGCACCTTCGCATCCCGGCGGGCCAGGTGGGCGATGGACACGGCGGACGAGGCTGCCGTGCGCACCGCGGTCAGGTAGTTGCCCCCGACCAGGGCCTTCAACCTGCCGGTGTCCGGATCGAACAGGAACACGGTGGACTGGTGATTGGTCAGGCCACGCTCCAGGTTGCCCGGCCAATAGCCGCCCGACTTCAGGCCCAGGGCCAGCCCTGCCTTGTCGAACCCGGACTTGAAGCCGTACAGCGCATCGGCGTGCCCGATCGCCTCGCGGATGACGGGGAAGTTGTACGCATCGCCACGTGCCATGGCACCGAACACCGCCTCCACGGCGGTGAACGCATCGTCGCGGCTGATGAACCGCTGGCAGTCGGCCTCGGAGACGACGACGATACCGCCGTCGTCTCCATCGCCGTTGCCGTTCGAGGCCGCCATGCTCAGAACGCCCGACCGCGTGCGCTGACGGGCCATAGGGTCTCGACCTTGCCGTTCCGGACACCCACGTACCAGTCGTGCACGTTGCAGGTCGGATCGCAGTGTCCGGGGACCAGCTTCAGCTTCTCGTTGACCTTCAACACCCCGTCCGGGTCGGCCACCACGCCGTGCTCGTCCGAGCACTTGACGTACTCGACATCATCCCGGCCGTAGATCGTCGGCAGGCCGCTATCGACCGACTGCGCCTTCAAGCCTGCATCCACGATCGCCTTGTCGGCCTTGGCGTGGCTCATCACCGAGGTCAGGATGAACAGCGCATTCTCCCACTCGCCGTTGTCGATGCGATTGCCCTCCTTGTCCAGGATGCGTCCGTAGTCGGCATCCATGAACGCGTACGAGCCGCACTGCAACTCGTTGAACACGCCCGAGGCGCTCTCGAAGTAGTACGAGCCGGTGCCGCCGCCACCGACGATGTCGCATTCCAGCCCTTCAGCCTTCAGCGCCTCGATGGCCTCGCGCACCATGTCGATGGCTATCTTGGTCTTCGCCTCGCGGTCGCTGTAGGAGTCCATGTGCTGCATGGCGCCCTGATAGGCCTGAAGACCGGCGAACTTCAGGTTCTGGGCCGCATCGATCGCCTTGGCGATCTCGACCACCGCCTCGGTACTGGTGACGCCGCAGCGCCCGGCGCCGCAGTCGATCTCCACCAGGCATTCGATCTGGTTGCCGTGCTTGACCGCCGCGGCCGACAGGTCGGCCACGTTGTCGATGTCGTCCACGCAGCAGATCGCGCGCGCGCCGTGGTCCGGGATGCGGGCCAGGCGATCGATCTTCTCGGGCGCTCGCACCTGGTTGGACACCAGCACGTCCTTGATGCCGCCGCGGGCGAAGACTTCGGCCTCGCTGACCTTCTGGCAGCACACGCCGCAGCTGCCGCCGAGCTTCTCTTGCAGCAAGGCGACGTCGACCGACTTGTGCATCTTGCCGTGCACGCGATGGCGCATGCCGGCCGCCTTGGCGAAGTCGCCCATCTTTCGGATGTTGCGCTCCAGCGCGTCCAGGTCCAGCACCAGGCAGGGTGTCTGGATCTCGGATTCGTCCATGCCGATGGCGGCGGGGATGTCGAACCCGACCTCGAAGTCGTCCGGTGACGGGCCTGCGTTCTTGCCGACTGCTACGTTCATGTTCGTTATCCTCGCTGAGGGTTGTTCAGAGGGTCCAGGGCAGTCGATCCATGTCGACGTTGCCCCCGGTGATGATGACGCCGACGCGCTGGCCGGCGAACACGTCGCGATTCTTGATGATGGTGGCCAACGGTACCGCGCAACTGGGTTCGATGACGATCTTCATGCGCTGCCAGGTCAGTTTCATCGCGTCGATGATCTCCTGCTCGGTCGCGGTCAGGATGTCGGTGACGTGATTCGACACGAAGTGCCAGGTCAGATCCTTGAGCGGCACCTTCAGCCCATCGGCGATCGTTTCCGGCGCATCGTCCGCGATGATGTGGCCGGCCCTGAACGAGCGGGCCGCATCGTCCGCATTTACCGGCTCGGCCGCGTAGACCTTCACGTCCGGTGCCCGGTTGGACAGCGTCAGGCAGGAGCCCGAGATCATGCCGCCGCCGCCGATCGGGGCGATCACGCAATCCAGCCCGTCCACCTGCGACAGCAGCTCCTTCGAGCAGGTGGCCTGCCCGGCGATGACGCGCGGATCGTTGTAGGGGTGCACGAAGTCGGCCCCGGTCTCCTCCTGCACCCGGGCGAAGGTCGCCTCGCGCGAGGTGGTGGACGGCTCGCACTCGACGATGATGCCGCCATAGCCGCGCACCGCCGCCTTCTTGGCGTCGGGGGCGGTGCGCGGCATGACCACGGTCACCGGAATGCCGCGCCGCCCGGCCGCGTAGGACAGCGACAAGGCGTGGTTGCCGGAGGAATGGGTGGCCACGCCCTTGTCGGCCTTGTCATCGGGCAGGCCGAACACCGCGTTCGATGCGCCGCGTGCCTTGAAGGCGCCGGCCTTCTGGAAGTTCTCGCACTTGAAGAACAGCGTCGCTCCGGTCAGCTCGTCCATGAAGCGGGACGTCAGGATCGGCGTTTCGTGGATGTACGGTCGGATGCGCTCGTGCGCCCGCCCGACGTCGTCCCAGGTGGGAATGATCAGGTCGTTCGACGTGTCGTCGGCCATCAGGCTGCCTTGCTGTTGATCGCCGACTGTGCGGCCGTGCGGCGATAGTAGTCCTGTGCCGCGATCGAACCCACCCCGCGCTCGACCGGGTAGTCCAGGTCGGCCATCGCCATCTCGACCGTGGCGATGCCCGCCAGCGCCATGACGTCGGTCATCGAGCCCAGGTGACCGATGCGGAAGGCGTGCCCGGCCATCTCGCCCAGCCCGACACCGAACGAGACCTGGTGCGTGTCGAAGATGTGGTTGACGAGCGTGTCGCTGTCGAAGCCGTCCGGCACGTAGATGGCGCTGACGGTGTCGGAGTACAGCTCCGGGGACTTGGCGCACAGCGTCAGCCCCCAGGCGTCCACCGCGGCGCGCACGCCGGAGGCGATGCGGTGGTGACGCGCGAACACCTGCGCAAGCCCTTCCTCGTCCAGCAGCATCTTCAGGCTCTCGCGCAGCCCGTGCAGCAGCTGCAGCGGCGGCGTGTAGGGGAAGCCGCCGTTCTCGTTGGCGGCGGCCATGTCGCGAAAGTCGAAGAAGGTGCGCGGCAGCGTCGCGTTCTCCATCGCTGCCAACGCCTTCGGGCTGACCCCCAGGATCGCCATGCCGGTGGCCAGCATGAAGCCCTTCTGGCTGCCCGAGACGGCGATGTCCACGCCCCAGTCGTCCATGCGGAAGTCCATGCTGGCCAGCGAGGAAACGCAATCGACCAGCAGCAGGGCAGGGTGATCGCTTTGCTGCATCGCTGCTCGCACCGCGCCGATGTCCGATACCACGCCGGTGGCGGTCTCGTTGTGGGTCACCAGCAGCGCCTTGATCTCGTGCCCCTTGTCGGCCGCCAGCCGTTCGGCGAACCGATCGGCCGGTGCGCCGCTGCCCCATTCGCACTCGATCACCTCCACATCCAGGCCGTGGCGCCGGCACAGGTCGATCCAGCGGTGCGAGAACATGCCGTAGCGGGCGATCAGCACCTTGTCACCGGCCGACAGCGTGTTGGTGATGGCCGCCTCCCAGCCGCCGGTGCCCGAGGCCGGAAAGGTGATCACCGTGCCGGACTCGGTCTTCAGGACCCTCTTCAGGTCGGCGAGCAACGGGCGAAGCAGCTCGACGAAGTCGGGCGCGCGGTGGTCCGAGGTCTGCACCGCCATGGCTTGTCGCAACCGGTCCGGGATGTTGGTCGGACCGGGGATGAAGATGGGGTTTTGGTTGGACATGGGGACTTCGGCTCGTGTCGCGAACGGTGCACCCATAGGATGCGGCCGAACCCGCACGAATGCCAGATTCTCGAAATCCTTTTTCAAAAGGCTACCGAAAAATACTATCCTGTTGATCTTGCGAGGTTTCTTTCTTTTCTGGATCGGGCCCACCGTGTCGCGGAGAAAATTCGATGTGAGGGCGTCATGACCGGCGGATCTCCGTCCGGGCCTGCACGGCGTGCGCGCGGGCGCCCGCGCTCGGCCCCGGGCGCGGGCGCACCCGAGCCGGTCAAGGGGCTGGACACGGGGTTGGTCGTGCTGCGCGCGCTGGCCGTCGAGCAACGGGCCACGCTCACCAACCTGGCGCTGTCCGCCGGCACCTCGCCCTCGACCGCCTACCGCTCGCTGGCGACCCTGGCGCGCCACGGTCTGGTGGAGTTCGACGAGCGTACCCAGGAATGGGCGGTGGGCATCGAGGCGTTCCGGGTGGGCGCGGCGTTCCTGGCCCGCACGGGTCTGGTCGAGCTGTCCCGGCCCGCCATGGCAGGCCTGATGCACGATACCCAGGAGACGGCCAACCTGGGCGTCGCGGATGGCAACGATGTGGTGTTCCTGGCTCAGGTGGAGGCGCGGCACCCGATTCGCGCGTTTCACGACGTCGGCTCGCGCGGGGCGCTGCACGCCTCGGGTATCGGCAAGGCGCTGTTGGCCGAATTCGATGCTGCGGCACTGGAGGCCTTCGTGACGCGTTCCGGGCTGCCGCGCTTCAACGCGGCCACGCTGGTCGGCGCGGAGGCCCTGGCGTGCGATCTGGCAGCCACCCGTGCTCGGGGCTGGAGCCTGGACGACGGCGAGCGGCACGAAGGCATGCGCTGCGTGGCGGCGGCGATCTTCGATGCCACGGGACGCGCGGTGGCGGGCGTGTCGGTGTCAGGGCCATCGGTGCGATTTCCGAACCAGGCGCTCGAGCGGTTGGGCGAGCGGGTGCGGGAGACGGCCGATGCGATCGGCGAACGGCTGGGATCGCGAACCGGCTAGCAGCGCGCCGGATCGGACCGGTTTCGGACATCCCCGATTGCCGACAACGACTGTCTGATATTGTTGACAATCTTGAGGCGCACGACCAGGAGCAGGATCAGCATGGGCGATCGAACCGGTCCGGCGGCGTTGTTCGTGCCGCAGGGGGGGCTGCCCCCCCAGCGCCAGCTGCTCACCTCGCGGGCGGTGACCACCGAAAGCTACGCGGTGATACCGCGTGGGGTGCTCACCGACATCGTGACCAGCTGGCTGCCGCATTGGACCGACACGCGCAGCTGGGTGCTGGCGCGTCCGATGTCGGGTTTCTCCACCACGTTCTCGCACTACCTGATGGAGGTGCGGCCGCGGGGCGGCAGTTCGCGGCCCGAGCCCGATGCGCAGGCCCAGGGCGTGCTGTTCGTGGTCGATGGCGAACTCGAGCTGACCATCGACGGGGAATCGCACACCCTGGAGGTGGGTGGTTACGCCTGGCTGGCACCCGGTGCCCGCTGGACGTTGCACAACGGCGGCGCCTCGCCTGCGCGCCTGCACTGGCTGCGCAAGCGCTTCGAGCGCGTGGACGGGCTGGAGGTGCCGCACAGCTTCGTCACCCGCGAGGCCGATGTGCAGCCCGTGGCCATGCCGGACACCGACGGCGCCTGGACCACCGCCCGCTTCGTCGATCCGGCCGATATTCGCCACGACATGCACGTCAACATCGTGAGCTTCGCCCCGGGGGCGGCCATCCCGTTCGCCGAGACGCACGTCATGGAGCACGGCCTGTACATGCTCGAAGGCAAGGCGGTCTATCGCCTGAATCAGGACTGGGTGGAGGTCGAGGCGGGCGACTACCTGTGGCTGCGCGCGTTCTGCCCGCAGGCCTGCTACGCGGGCGGTCCGGGCCGCTTTCGATACCTCTTGTACAAGGACGTCAACCGTCACATGAGCCTGGCGCCGACATGACGCCATCACGCGCCGCGGGCAAGCGAAGCGGCGATCGCGGTGACACGGCCGACGAGGGGCATCGGGTGTCCGCCTTCGGGCTGGAGACGTTGCCGGGCGCCACCGAACTCAGCACACCGGAGTACCTTTACCGGCAGATGCTCGATGCGGTGTTGTCGCAGCGCCTGCGCCCCGGGGCGCGTCTGACCGAGATGGCCCTGGCCGACATCTTCTCGGTCGGCCGGTCCACGGTGCGGGATGTGCTGCAGCGGCTGTCGCTGGAAGGGGTGGTGGACATGCGTGCGCACCGCGGGGCTACCGTGTCCGAACCGCGCGCCGACGAGGTGCGCTCCTTGTTCGAGGCGCGTCGGGTGATCGAAGGCGAACTGGTGGCGCGTACGGCCGCGGCGATCTCGACCGGGAAGGTGACGGCCTCGGCCATCGAGGCATTGGCTTCGCTGACCCGCAGCGAAGCGGATCACGTGGATGCCGGTCGGCGTGGCGCCGCCCTGCGCCTGGCCGGTGAATTCCACGTCGCGCTGGCGCGTTTCGGCGGGGTGCCGCCGTTGGCCGATGCGTTGCAACGACAGGTGGTGCGCACCACCTTGGCCATCGGGCTGTACGAGCGGCCGGCACACGGCTTCGATGCCGCCCTGTCGCGGCAATCGCTGTTGAGCCCGATCGTGAGCGGCGATCATCGCGCGGCGCGGCGCGCGATGGCTAGGCACCTGGATCGCTCGGAGCGATCGCTGGATCTGGAATCCGGCGGCATCGGCGGCGACCTCGGCGCGGCGTTCCGGCACCTGACGTCGTCAAACAGAGCCTAGCGCCTGACCACGGGCCCGGTGCCGGGCTTGCGCAGCACCACGCTGCGCTGCGGGTGCGGGATCTCGATGCCGGCGTCGGTCAGGGCCGCGTTCAGGCGCGCGTTCAGCGCGTGGGTCACCGGCAATCGGTACTCGGGGGTCGGCACGAACACGCGCAACTCGAAGATCAGCGCGTTCTCGCCGTAGCGCATGAAGAACACGGTCCATTCCGGTTCGTCCAGGATATCCTCGGTGGCGCGGATCGCGCCTTCCAGCAGCGAGCGCACGCGCTCCACGTCCGCATCGAACGCCACACCGACCGACAGGATGATGCGGGTGACCGAATCGCTGAGCGTCCAGTTGGTGACGTTCTCGGTGATGATGGTCTTGTTGGGCAGCATGACTTCCAGGTTGTCGAAATTGGTCACCGTGGTCGCCCGGATGCGGATGTTGCTGACGGTGCCGCTGAGGTTGCCGATCGTGACCACGTCGCCGACGCGTATCGGGCGCTCGAACAGGATGATCAACCCCGACACGAAGTTCGCCACGATCTCCTGCAGGCCGAAACCCAGGCCCACGCCCAGCGCCGCCACGATCCACTGCAGCTTGGACCAGTCCACTCCCAGCTGGGACAGCCCGGCGACCAGGCTGGCACCGACCAGCACGTAGCCGGTGATGGCGACGATCGCGTAGCGAGCCCCGGCATCCAGCCGCAGGCGCTCGAACACGGCGATCTCCAGCAGTCCGCGCAGGTTGCGCGAGGCGATCAGTCCGATGGCGATCAGGAACATGGCCAGCACGACCCCGCGCAGCGAGATGCCGCCCGGCGCGATGGCGGCGGCGTCCACTCCGGCCGACGCCGCAACGGAGACGGGAAGCTGGCCCGGGCCACCGGCCGCCTGGCCCGTCACGCCGGTGAGTCCGGTGCCGCCGGCGCCCGTCGCATCGAACGCCGGCAGCAGCGATCGCCACACCAGCCACAGGCCGAGCAACATCACGATGGTGGCGACGTCGACGAGGATGCGGCGCGTCTGCCGCTCGACCCGCGCCAGATCCAGCGAGACCTCCTCGCTGTCGTCGAGCGAGGCCGGCGACGCCTGACCGGTGACCGGCTGCGCGGCCTCCTCATCGCGTTCCCGCTCCCGGCGGGCGCGCCATTCGCGCACGCGACGCAGCGACAGGCGACGGTGCGCGACCAGGTAGGCGCGACGGGCGAGGCCGTACACCACCACCGTCGCGACCACCAGCAGCAGGGATTCGACCAGGCGCAGCTGAAGCTCGACCGCGGTGTCGAAGTAGCCGATCAGCGGCAGGGCACCGATGGCCAACGGGGCCAGCAGCAGCAGCGGGTACAGGGCGACCATCACTCGCGGTGTGGCCCTGTCGGGATCGATCATCGCGACCACCCCTCGCGATGGCCGGAAGCAGACGTGCATGAACGCCGCCAGCCCCAGGGACGTGATCAGCAGGGCGGCCACACCGACCCCGTGGCGCAGATCGGCATCGCCGGCATCGAACGCCAGCACCAGCAGCAGACCCGCCGTGAGCGCGATCCAGCCCAGCCACAGCAGATGACGCCGCAGCGCCCGGGCCGCTGCCAAGCTCCAACCGAAGTGCGCGTGCAGCAATCCGTCGTGGCGGGCGAACACCCGCAGCAGCAGGATCGCGAACAGCAGCGGGGCGATTCGGGTCAGCGCGTCGCCGAGCGCGCTCGCCAGCTCGCCGCGTTCGCTGGACAGGTCCAGCTGCAGACCGGCAAGCCCCAGCACGAGCGGGGCCGGCAGCGCTCGCGGCAGGCTCAGCAGCAGGGCGGCCGGCGTGACCCAGTGGCGATCCTGACCGACGTTGCCCACGCGCGCGGCCAGCTCGCCCAGGCGCCGTCGCAGCCACGGTCGCAGCAGCAGCAGCGCGGCAACGAGGGCTGCGAAGATCAGCGCGCGCAGCGCAAAGCGCGTCATGCTCTGGTATTGCGCGGCGACGATGCCGCGCCAGGCCACCCTGTCGGTCAGGCGTGCCGCACCGGCCGGTAGCCTTGCCAGCCAGGCCAGGCCTGCGGATTCGTCCGTGCGCAGGCCGAGCAGGCTGCGCGACAGGAACGTCTCGATGTGATCGGCGCGCACGATGCTCTCCTGCTGCGCGATCTCCTGGCCGGTCAGCAGATCCGACAGGCGATCGGCATCCTCGATCAACGCCAGCAGAAGCCCGGTGGTGCCGAGGTGGGCGTCCGCCGTACCGGGCGGCCCGTCCCGCTCGGCGGTCAGCGCGGCGGCCACACCGCGCGGGTCCTGCACGCTGCGCGCGCGCAGCCGCTCGTTCCAGCCGAAGCGCTCGGCCTGCAGCGCGCTTCTGGCGCGAGCGGCCGCCTGCCGTTCGGCGAGCAGCGTCTGACCATCGGGCAGGCGTTCGTCCAGGCCGCGCAGCAGACCGGCCAGGTCGTCCGCATCCAGTCCGGAGCCTGCCATGCCGTCGATGATGCTGCGCACACCGTGCAGTTCGACCACGTCGGCGCGCACGCGGGCCAGCTGGCGAACGTCCTGTCGCTCCTGACGCACCACGTCGAGGCGGCGTCGGGCCAGCGCCAGGTTGGACAGCGCCTCGTCGAGGTTCGGCAGCGCGAGCGCGCCGTCGGTACCGCGTTCGGCATCGGTATCGGCCGCGGTGGCAATCGCGGCGGCGGCCACGACCTGTTCCGCCGCCTCGCTGACCCGCGCATTGCCCAGCGCCGCCTGCCGTCGCTCCAGCACCCGGGTCAGTCGCGTGAGCCGTTCGCCGGCGAGCAGGGCGCGTGCCGAGGCGATCGATCGCTGCGCCGGCAGGGTGGCCAGTTCGCGGCGCAGCTCCACGGCAGCCGTCACCCCTTCACGCCAGCGCAGCTCCTGCATCAGGGCCTGGCTCTGCTCCACCAGCGTGCCGGTCGTGTCCACCTCATCAATCGCGCCCGTGGCGTTGGGTGCCGCGCTGGCCGGGTTCTCGCCGCGGCGCAGCGCCTGTGCGATCTCTCGGGCGATCTGCGGTGCACGGGCACTCAACTGGGCCTCGTCGCGGCGTGCCGCGACCAGCGCCCCGATGGCCGACACCAGCTTGTCCTCGACCAGGGCCGCATCGGCGGCCAGCGTGGCGATGTCCGCCTCTGGCCCGGGCGCGCGGGCGGTGGGCAGCGGTTCGGACAGTGTTTGCGCCAGGGCATCCAGAATGCGGTCGCGGTTGGCCGCCTGGCGTTCCAGCGCGGTGATGCGCGCCCGCCGCCTGGCGGCACGTTCGAGCAGCGCCAGGGTGGCGTTCGACTCGACCAGCAAGGCCTCGCGCACCGCCGTGTCCAGCGTCACGTCCGCCTCGATCCGTTCGATCTGCGCACGCAGGCGGGCCGCGTCCGGTGCATCGATGGTCGCGGCGACGTCGAGCGCCACCGCCGCCGTGCCGTCGCCTGCCGTGTCCGTTGATGCGGAGGGGGGCACGGAGTGGGGCGCGGATGGGGGTGCCGGGCCGGCCTGCGCGATGGCCGCACTGCTCACCACGAGCCAGCCGATGCCCAGTAGCGCGCTCGGCATTCCGAACCGGTGCAGGTGCCGGACCTTGGGCATCGGCACGGCGTCAGTCGGCGTGGTGCGTCCGCCAGTGGCGCGCGATGTCGATGCGCCGCGCCACCCACACCCGATCGTGCCGGGCGACGTGATCCAGGAAGCGCACCAGCGAGGCGATGCGGCCGGGGCGCCCGATCAGCCGCGAGTGCAGCCCGATCGACATCATCTTCGGGGCTCCTGCCAGGCCTTCGGCGTACAGCGTGTCGAACGAGTCCACCAGGTAGCGCTCGAACTGGTCGCCGCAATTGAACCCCTGCGGGGTGGCGAAGCGCATGTCGTTGGCGTCCAGCGTGTAGGGCACCATCAGCTGCGATCCCGATGGCGAATCGCGGTAGTACGGCAGCTCGTCGGCGTAGCTGTCGGCCGAGTACTCGAGATGGTCACGCTCGGCCACCAGGTCCTGGCTGTGGATCGACGTGCGGCCGATGTAGGCACCGGCAGGCTTCGCACCGGTGACCGCCTCGTGAATCTGGATGGCGCGATCCAGCTGGGCGCGCTCCTCCTCGATGCCGACGTCCTTGTAGTCGATCCACTTCAGCCCGTGGGTGGCGATCTCCCAGTCGGCCTCGTTCATCGCGGCGACCGCCTCGGGTACGCGCGCCAGCGCGCTGGCGATGCCGAACACCGTGATCGGCAATCGGCGCTCGGTGAACAGCCGGTGCAGACGCCAGAAGCCGGCGCGCGAGCCGAACTCGTAGATCGACTCCATGTTCATGTGACGCTGCCCGGGCCAGGCGGCGGCGCCGACGATCTCGGACAGGAACGCCTCCGAGGCGGCATCGCCGTGCAGGATGTTGTTCTCGCCGCCTTCCTCGACGTTGAGCACGATCTGCAGCGCGATCACCGCGCGATCCGGCCAGGCCGGATCCGGCGGCGTGCGTCCGTAACCGACCAGATCGCGCGGGTACGGCTCGAGGGTGGGCTGGTCGGTGTGGGACGCGCTCATGGCGTTCAGGCTCCGGTGATCAGGCCGTGACGATCGAGAATGCGAAATGGCGGATCCAGCACCGCCTCGTGCAGATTGTCCCCGTCACCGATCCGATCCACAACCGCGAACAAGGCCGGCCGGCTCAGCGGCGTCAGCACGCCGTGCCAGGTGCCACGGTGGTAGTTGATCCCCTGGCGTCCGTTGCTGAGCCAGGCGCGCGGTCGCACCGGGCGCCCATCGTCGTCTTCGGCCACGATGACCAGGAACGGATCGATGCTCATCGGCAGGAACGCCTGGCTGCCCAGCGGATGTCGTTCGACCAGGTCCAGCACGTGCGGCAGCGGGTAGGGCGTTGCGTCGAACAGGCTGATGCCGGCACGGCCCTCGTCGATGAAATCGAGCTTGGCCAGATCATGATGACGGCCGCACAGGCCACGGTTGATCAGGACGTCCGGTGCATCGCCGAGCTCGATCACGTCGCCGAACGGCGCGAACGCCCGGGCATCCAATCGCTCGATGACGATCTCGTGCCCGGTGCCCTCGCTGGAGGGCACCGCGCTGCCAGGATCGTCGCTCATTCGGCGCCGGGTCCGGCGCGGTACCAGCGATCGATCAGCTCGCGCTCCTCGTCGGTGATGCCGGTCAGGTTGCCGATCGGCATCGCCCGGGTGACCACGGTCTGGTTGTAGACGGTGTCGGCCAGCGACAGCGTCTGTTCGGGCGTCTCCAGGATGATGCCGGCGGGCGGTGCGGAAAAACCTGCCTGGCTGGGCACCTGGGCGTGACAGGCGGTGCAGCGCGACAGCACCACCGCATGCGCCTCGTCCAGCGTCACCGTGGCGAGCGACGGGTCCAGCGGGGCGGCGGGCCTGGGCACGATCGCGGTGATCACGCCGGCGAGCAGCACGAAGGCCACGCCTGCCGGGATGGGTGTCGGCCTGCCGAAGTGCGCCTTGACGAAGTGCACGCGGATCAGCGCGCCGGCCACCGACATCGCGATCAGCAGCGCCCAGTTGTACGGATGGCCCGACAGCATCGAATAGTGGTTGCTGATCATCACGAACAGCACCGGCAGCGTGAAGTAGGTGTTGTGCACCGAGCGTTGCTTGGCGCGGATGCCGTGGGCCGGATCCGGTTGCTCGCCCTTCTCGGTGGCCGACACCATGGCGCGTTGGCCGGGCATGATCACGAAGAACACGTTCGCCACCATGATGGTGCCGAGCATGGCGCCGAAGTGCATGTAGGCGCCGCGCCCGCTGAACACGTGGCACAACGCGTAGGCGATCACGGTGAGGGCGGCCACCAGCAAGGCGGCCATCACGTTCTCGCGTTGCCCGATCTTCGAGCGGCACAGCGCGTCGTAGCCCAGCCAGCCACCTACCAGCGTGGCGATGCCGATCAGGATCGCCGCCGGCTTGGACAGGTCCATGACACCGGGATCGATGGTGTAGAGCTCCGCCTGGTACCAGTACAGCAGCGCCAGCAGGAACAGGCCGGTGATCAGCGTGGTGTAGGCCTCCCACTTGAACCAGTGCAGGTTGCCGGGCATGCGCGGCAAGCCGTTGGTGTACTTCTGCGCGTTGTAGAAGCCGCCGCCGTGCACCGCCCACAGCTCGCCGCCCACGCCGCGCTGGCGAGCGGCCTCGTCGGCCGGCGCCTCCAGGTGATTGTCCAGCCACACGAAGTAGAACGAGGCACCGATCCAGGCGATGCCGGTGACCAGGTGGGTCCAGCGGCCGAGCAGGCTCAGCCACTCGAGGATGTAGCCTTCCATGTCAGCTGCCTCGATAGGTGGAATAGGCGAATGGCGAGATCAGCAGCGGCACATGGTAGTGCTCGCTCGCATCGGCGATGCCGATGCGGATGACGACCGTGTCCAGGAAGCGCGGTCCTGCCGAGGGTGTCGCGCCGGTGCGATCGAAGTAGGCGCCGCAGTCGAAGCGCAACTCGTATTCGCCCGCCACCAGGGCATCGCCCTCGAGCAGCGGGGCATCGCAGCGCCCGTCATCGTTGGTCATCGCCTCGGCGACCCGGTGCCGGACATCGCCCTCGATTCGCTCGACCGCCAGGTGGATGCCCGATCCGGGCCTGCCGCGCGAGGTATCCAGCACGTGAGTGGAAAGCCGTCCCATCTTGAAGGTCATCCTCGGTGATCGCCTGTCGGCACGACGGCACGACGGTGGGGTGAGAACAGATTGTCGACAATTACTGTCGACGACATGGTTGCACATTGCCGACAATTAGGAAATACTCTTTGCCGACGTTGGGTCGTGAAGGGCGGATGCGATGGTGGACGAATCCTCGGTAGTGAAGCCGGCACCGTTCGTGGCGCGCTACGGCGGCGTCTACGAGCATTCGCCCTGGGTCGCGCAACGCACGCTGGAACGGGGTGCGGTGCCCGAGGTGCTGCTCAAGGGTCGCGGCCCCGACGGGCGCCTGCACACCGTGGACGAGGCGCGCCTGCTGGGCGCCGCGATGGCCGAGACGATGGCGTCGGCCGATGAGCGCGAGCGACGCGCCCTGATCCTTGCGCATCCGGATCTGGTCGGCCGCGCCGCGCTGGCCGGCGATCTGACCGACGAATCGACCACCGAGCAGTCCAGCGCCGGTCTGGACAGCTGCACGCCCGATGAGCTGGACCGGTTCCAGACGCTCAACGCCACCTATCGCGAACGCTTCGGCTTCCCGTTCATCATGGCGGTTCGCGGGGCGAAGAAGCCGGCGATCCTTGCCGGGTTCCAGGCGCGCATCGACAACGATCCGGCAATCGAGTTCGCCAACGCCCTGCGCGAGATCGACCGGATCGCCCTGTTACGCCTGGAGTCGCTGGTCGAGGCCGGCTGAGCACGAACGCGCGACAACACCTCAAGCCCTACCCCCGGCGTGCGCGCCGACCACTGCAGGAAGACCCACGATGGCTCGATCAGAAGCGGGGATGACCCCGGCGCAGATGCGCGACCCGAACTACTTTCCCGGCATCATCAAGGGGACGCCGCTGGGCATCCAGCATGTGCTGGCGATGTTCGTCGCCAACGTCACGCCGGCGATCATCGTGGCGGGTGCGGCAGGCTTCGGCTTCGGCAGCGGCGACATCTCCGACATGATCTACATGATCCAGATGTCGATGGTGTTCGCTGGCCTGGCCACGCTGCTGCAGACCGTCACCCTCGGCCCGGTCGGGGCGAAACTGCCGATCGTGCAGGGCACCAGCTTCGCGTTCATTCCGATCATGATCCCGATCGCCATCCAGTTCGGCATGGCGGCGCTGATGGGCGGCATCATCATCGGGGGCCTGTTCCACCTGTTCATCGGCACCTTCATCGGGCGCATCCGTCATTGGTTGCCGCCGCTGGTCACCGGACTGGTGGTGTTGATGATCGGACTTGCGCTGTTGAAGGTCGGCGTGCAGTACGCCGCAGGCGGCGTGCCGCTGATCGGCACGCCCGAGTACGGCACCCTGCAGCACTGGGGACTGGCGCTGGTGGTCATCGTGGTCACGCTGGCCTTGAAGTTCTTCGCGCGCGGCATGCTGTCGGTGTCCGCGGTGCTGATCGGCCTGCTGGCAGGCTACGGCGTGGCCTTCGCGCTGGGCATGGTGAGTTTCGACAACGTCGGCCGGGCCGCCTGGTTCGCACCGCCGAACCCGCTGCACTTCGGCCTGGAGTTCAACGCCGCGGCCATCATCGGCATGTGCCTGATGGCCGTGATCTCGGCGATCGAGACGGTGGGGGACATCTCGGGCATCACCAAGGGCGGCGCGGGTCGCGAGGCCACCGACGACGAGATCCGTGGCGGCACGCTGGCCGACGGCCTCGGTACCGCGGTGTCCGGTGTGTTCGGCGCCCTGCCCAACACCTCGTTCAGCCAGAACGTCGGCCTGATCGCCATGACCGGTGTCATGAGCCGCCACGTGGTCACGATCGGTGCGCTGTTCCTGGTCGTGTGCGGCGTGGTGCCCAAGTTCGGCGCGGTGATCTCGAGCATGCCGATCGCGGTGCTCGGGGGCGGGGTGATCCTGATGTTCGGCATGATCGCCTCGGCAGGCGTCAGCATGCTGTCAGAGGTGAAGTGGGACCGGCGCAACATGATGATCTTCGCCATCGCGCTGTCGGTCGGCTTCGGCCTGCAACTGGAACCCGGCGCCCTGCAGCACCTGCCCAAGACCGCCACGGTGCTGATGACGTCCGGCTTGCTGCCGACCGCGCTGATCGCGATCGTGCTCAATCTGATCATCCCTCACGAGGTGGACGAGGAAGCGGACGATGGGGCCAACTTCTCGCGGGCGGCGAGCACGGTATCCGGCTCGGACGGGCTGGACGACGAGGGCCGTGCGCCGGGGGGACGCGCCGGCGAGGCGCGGCCGGCGAGTTAGGCGGCTTTTGCAGCCCTCGACGCCCCCTGCACGAGCCGCTTGGCGTGCAGGGCTTGGCGGGGCCCGAAGCGCGGTGGTGGTTCCACCGTCGAGGGCGCCAACGCGGCACGGGGCGCCGAGCGGCTCGCACCCGATACAGCGCGGGCATGAACCCGAAGGGTCGTCCAGAGCGGTCCCGGCCCTGCGTTGGAGCTCTTGGCGGTAGAACCCCTACCGCCTGCGAGCTCCGCCTGGTTCCGAGACCGCTCTGGACGATGCAGGGGGTGGCGCATCGTGCAGAGGCTCCCTAAGCTTGCGGGCTGTCCGCGGTGCGCCCGATGGTCGCACCGTCTCGCCTTCCATCGATGACATGTCATGACCGATCGGATCGACAAGCACGGGCTGCAGGTGGCCGCCCCTCTCGCCACCTTCATCGATACGCAGGCGCTGCCCGGTACCGGTGTGGACGCCGACACCTTCTGGGCCGGCTTGTCGGCATTGCTGCACGAGGAGGGGGATCGCAATCGCGCGCTGCTGGACACCCGCCGCCAGCTGCAGGAACAGATCGACGCGTGGCACATCGCCCAGCGTGACGGGCCGTTCGATCACGAGGCCTACCAGGATCATCTGACGCAGATCGGCTACCTGCAACCGGAAGGCGACGATGTCGAGATCGCGACCGACAACGTGGACCCGGAGATCGCGAGCGTGCCCGGCCCTCAGCTGGTGGTGCCGATCACCAACGCACGTTTCGCGCTCAACGCGGCCAATGCCCGCTGGGGCAGCCTCTACGATGCCTTCTACGGTACCGATGCGATGGGCTCGGCGCCGCCGACCGGCGGCTACGAGCCCGGACGCGGTGGTCGAGTGGTGGCACGGACCCGCGTGTTCCTGGACCGATGCTTCCCGATCGCGGGCGCCAGCCACGCCGACGTGTCGCGCTACACGGTGGAGAAGGGCGCATTGCACATCGACGGCCTGCCCCTGGAGAACCCCGGGAAGTTCGTCGGCTACCGTGGAGACCCGGCTTCTCCGGACTCGGTGCTGCTGGTCAACCACGGCCTGCACGTGGAGCTGGTGTTCGATGCCGGCAGCCCGATGGGAGCGGCGGACCGGGCGAACATCGCCGATGTGCGGCTGGAAAGTGCGGTCACCGTGATCATGGACTGCGAGGACTCGGTGGCCTGCGTCGATGCGGCGGACAAGGTGCTGGCCTATTCGAACTGGCTCGGCCTGATGCGGGGGGACCTGAGCGCCGAGCTGGACAAGGGCGGACGCGCGATCGTGCGCCGGCTGCACGAGGACCCGAGCTGGACCGGCCCGGACGGCGGGACGATCAGGCGCAAGGGCCGGGCGCTGCAATGGGTGCGCAACGTCGGTCACCTGATGACCAACCCCGCGATCCTGGATCGCGATGGCAACGAAGCCTTCGAAGGGCTGATGGACGCCATGATCACGGTGCTGATCGGGATGCACGATCTGGCGCGCGAGGGCGGCAACTCGGTCCACGGCTCGGTCTACGTGGTCAAGCCCAAGATGCACGGACCGGACGAGGTGGCCTTCTCGGTCGCTACCTTCGATCGGGTGGAGGAGGTGCTCGGCCTGCCGCGCGACACGGTCAAGATCGGCATCATGGACGAGGAACGTCGCACCTCGGTGAACCTGAAGGCGTGCATCCGGGCTGCGCGAACGCGTGTGGCGTTCATCAACACCGGCTTCCTGGATCGCACCGGCGACGAGATCCACACCTCGATGGAGGCGGGCCCGTTCAGCCGCAAGGAATTCATCAAGCGCAAGCAGTGGATCGGTGCCTACGAGGACCAGAACGTCGACATCGGCCTGGAGTGCGGCTTCTCCGGACGCGCCCAGATCGGCAAGGGCATGTGGGCCATGCCGGATCTGATGGCGGCGATGCTGGAGCAGAAGATCGCCCACCCCAAGGCCGGCGCCAACTGCGCCTGGGTGCCCAGCCCCACGGCGGCCACGCTGCACGCGCTGCACTATCACGATGTGGACGTGTTCTCGGTGCAGGCCAGCCTGAAGGCCGGTGGCCGACGGGCTTACGTCTCCTCGATCCTGGACATCCCGCTGGCCCGCTACCGGCGCTGGTCCGAGGCGCAGATTCTGGGAGAGATCGAGAACAACGCCCAGGGAATCCTCGGCTACGTGGTGCGCTGGATCGACCAGGGCGTGGGCTGCTCCAAGGTGCCGGACGTCAACGATGTCGGGCTGATGGAGGATCGCGCCACCTGCCGCATCTCCTCGCAGGCGCTGGCCAACTGGCTGCACCATGGGATCGTCGACCCGGAACAGGTCATGGGGGCGATGCGCCGCATGGCGGCCGTGGTCGATCGGCAGAATGCCGACGACGCTTCGTACGTGCCGATGGCGCCGGACTTCGACGGTGTGGCCTTCCAGGCGGCCTGCGATCTGGTGTTCGAAGGGCGCGAGCAGCCGTCGGGGTACACCGAGCCGGTGCTGCACCGCCGACGGCTGGAGGCGAAGGCACTCGTGCAGGGGTAGGGGGCAGGGCGTGGGCGCTCGCCCGTTGGCTCGACAGGGCCGCCCATGCTGAGCGTCGGCTTCATCGGGTACGGCGCCATCGCCCGGTTCGTGCGCCCGGCGCTGAGTGGCATCGATGCGCGGGCGGCACTGATCATCGCGCGACCCGGTCGCGAAGAAGCCGCGCGCCAGGCCCTCGGCGGCGAATCGCGAGTGGCCGGTCGCCTGGGTGACGAGCGCCCTGACGTGGTCATCGACTGTGCCGGCCACGACGCGCTGCGACAACATGGCGCTGAGGTGCTGCGCGCCGGGGTGCCGCTGATCACCGTGTCGGTCGGCGCCCTGGCCGATGCCGCGTTGCACCTGGCGTTGTGCGAGGCGGCTCGGGCGGGCGGCACCACGTTGCGCCTGGCCACCGGGGCGATCGGCGCGCTGGATGCGCTGGCCTGCGCGCGGCACGGGAAGCTGGACGAGGTCACCTACATCGGGCGCAAGCCGCCCGCCGGGTGGAAGGGCTCCGCAGCCGAAGACGTGATGAGCCTGGACGGCCCCCTGGATCGGGCCGCCACGCACTTCGAGGGCACGGCGCGCGAGGCGGCGTTGCGCTACCCGAAGAACGCGAATGTCGCCGCCGCGGTGGCCTTGGCCGGACTCGGACTGGATGCCACGCGCGCGCAGCTGATCGCCGATCCGTCGATCCAGGCCAACGTGCACGAGGTTCACGCGCGCGGCGACTTCGGGCATCTACGGTTTCGCATAGCCGGTGACACCCTGCCGGGCAATCCGCGCACCTCGGCGCTGGCGGCGATGAGCGTGGTCGCGGCGTTGTCCGACATGACCTCGCCGATCGTGTTCCGGTAGCGCGCGCATCGCACGCGGCTCCCTTGGCCGAGCATCGGGCAGGACGGCCCATCGTCTTGTCGCTTCGAGCTCATGGGCGAAAAGGACGTGCTGCTGTCGCTGGACGAGCTCAGCGCCGGGTAAGATGCGGCTGCTCGGCAGCCGTCCAGCGCCTGCTCGGATCGGGGCGGCGGTCGATCCTCCTCGAACGAGTCGCACCGCATGCACGCCGCCCGTTCGCCCCAAGTCACCGCCTCGGCGGGCGAGGCGCGCTTCGCTCGCCGCGACTTCCTGCTGTACTCGGTCACGGTGCTGTCCTGGTCGGCCTCCTGGTACGCGCTGAAGGTCAACGCCTCGCACTCGGTGTCGGCGCCTGTGACCACCTGCTGGCGATTCGCGCTGGCGGCGGTGCTGATGTTCCTGATCGTGCGCCTGCGCGGCGAGCCGTTGCGCTTCGCGCTGCGCGATCACGCACTGTTCGCGCTGCTCGGCATCTTCTTGTTTTCCACCAACTTCGCCCTGTTCCTGCACGCCTCGACGTTGGTGGTCTCCGGGTTGCTGGCCGTGGTGTTTTCGCTCGCCTCGGTGGTGAACCTGCTGATCGGGGCGGTGCGCGGCGACCTGGCGGGTCCGCGCCGCTGGGCGGGTGCCGCGCTGGGCGCCTCGGGGATCGTGATGCTGTACTGGCCGGCGTTGCGCACCGAGGGCGGTGGCGGCGCCGGGCTGGCGTTGTGCCTGGCCGGTACCCTATCGTTTTGCATCGGTAACCAGTTCAGTCAGGCGACCGGGCGACGCGGATTGCCGCTGCTGCCCGCATCGGCCTGGGGCATGACCTACGGTGCGATCTGGTGCGCGGTGCTGGCCGTGTTCGGTGGGTACGCGTTCACCTTCGATCGCGCACCGGGCTACATCGGATCGCTGCTGTTCCTGTCGATCGTCTCGACCGTGATCGCCTTCTGGGCCTATCTGAACCTGGTGCGACGGATCGGCGCATCGCGTGCCTCCTACGCGACGGTGATGTTCCCGATCTTAGCGTTGCTGCTGTCAACGCTGCTCGAGGGCTACATCTGGACGGGGCCCGGTGTGGTCGGCGTGGCGCTTGCGCTGTCCGGCAACCTGCTCGTGCTGCGCAGCAACCAGCGCCGCGCGAGCGCCTGAGGGCTCGCATGAACGCCCCGCGCCTGCTGGCCGTGGCGATCGGCATCGTCGGCGCCCTGTGCGCATTGGCGCTGACCGTCCCGATCCCCTGGCTGACGGGCAGCCTGGCCGCCTGTGCGCTGTGCAGCGTTGCCGGATTGAAGCTATCGCCGCCGCCCGACGGGATCGAGCGGCTCATGCGGATGGTCATCGGTGTCTCGCTCGGTCCCTCGATCGCCGGCAGTCTGGCGTCGAGTTCCGCCGGGCTGACGGGGGTCCTGGCCACCGCACTGGCGCTGGTTGCGCTGTCCGTGCTGCTCGGTGCGCGCTGGTTCGCATACCGGTTGTCGCTGGCGCCGGCGTCGGCCTACCTGTGCGCGATGCCCGGCGGACTGTCGATGCTGCTGGGCATGGCGGACGGCATACCTGACCGTACACCGGTGTTGCTCGCTCACACGGTACGCGTCGTCACGGTCGTGCTCGTGGTGTCGGTGCTGGCACGTGTGCTCGGTGTGCCGCCGGTCGCCGCTCCGTTGCTGGCTTTCGCTCCCGGCGGGATCGCCGAGGTCAGCCTGGTCGCACTGGCGCTGGGCCTGGATGCGGGGCTGGTGGCCCTGGTGCACGGCGTGCGATTCCTGTTCATCGTGCTGGCCGGGCCGGTGGGCTTGTGGTGGCTGTCACGGCGTCGCACTCTTCATGCACGAACACCGACGCATCGATGCCGCGCAAGCTGTCGCGCCCCAATTGCGCCAGCGCGATGCTGGTCTCCTTGCTGAGCACATCGATCAGCTGCGCCAACCCGCGTTCGCCGCCGGCCGCGATGGCGAACAGGAACGGGCGGCCGATGAACACGAAGTCCGCCCCGGTGGCGTAGGCGGTGACGATGTCCTCCCCGGAACGGATGCCCGAGTCGTAGAACAACGGATAGTCCGGGCCGAGCGCCTTTCGGATGCGCGCCAGCGCATGAATCGCCGGCGGGGTGGCCGCCAACTGGCGGCCACCGTGACTGGAGACCTGGATGGCATCCACGCCGGCATCGCGCAGACGCTGCGCATCGTCGCGATCCAGCACGCCCTTGACCACCAGCCGACCCGGCCAGCGCGCGCGCAACCGGTCGAGCAATGCCCAGTCGGCGCCGGCCCGGCTGGCGGTTCGATCGAAGTCGCCGAACGAGCCGCCGAAGTTCGCCAGCGACGGTGCGCCGGCGAACAGTGTCGAGAGCGACCAGCGCGGGTGCATCGCGAAGTCCACGAACTGGCTCGGACCGATGCGAAACGGCATCGTGAACCCGCGCCGCAATTCACGCGGGCGCCGGCCGACCTCGGGCACGTCCACCGTAATCACCAGCGTGTCGTAGCCTGCCGCCTCGGCCCGATCGATCAGCGCCAGCGACGACGCCTCGTTGCCACTGAAGTACAGCTGAAACCAGGCATGACCCTCGGCCGCCGTGGCGATGTCCTCGAGCGAACTGGACGCCGCCGTCGAGGCGCCGGTCGGGATCCGGTGCCGCGCCGCGGTGCCGGCCAGCATCCGGTCCGCACCCGGGGCGGCCAGGTTGCACATGCCCATCGGGGAGATGCCGAACGGCAGGCCGGCGGTTCCATCGAACAACGGGACCTCAAGCGTCCGATGCTCGACATCGTTCAGGATGCGCGGCTGCAGCGCGCGGGCGCGGATCGCCTCGCGATTGCGTCGCTCACCCGAGCCGTCGCCGGCCGCACCGTCGATGTAGTCGTACACCATCCACGGCAACCGGCGCCGGGCGATCCGTCGCGCATCCTCGCTCGTGTGTATCGTCATGCGCGATGCTCGACCTGACGTCGCGACGCGTCCCCGCGCGAAGCGCGCCGGGTGTTCAGGCCGCGTTCGCCGCTGCCAGCGCCTTCATGAAGCGGTCGCGGATCACCACCGGATCCATCGTGATCACCGGCACCTTGATGTTGCCCGATTCGCACTTGCACACGATCACGCTCATGTGGTCGGCGGCAAGGGCTTCCTTGAGCGTGTCCACCGCGTCCTCGGCTTGGCATTCGACCACGTGCTCGCAGCCGCAGGCGCGCGCTACCTCGGCCAAGGAGGTCTTCTTGCCGGCGTAGGTCGGCTGGTCACCGGTCGAGCCGTAGCTGCCGTTGTCGATGATCAGCAGGATGAAGTTGGCGGCTGCGTTGTTGGCCATCGTGGGCAGGGTGCCCAGGTTGGTCAGCACCGAGCCGTCACCGTCGATCGAGACGATGCGCTGCTTCTGCGCAAGGGCCAGTCCCAACCCGATCGATGAGGACAGGCCCATGGTGCCGAGCATGTAGAAGTTGGAGGCCTGGTCGTTGAGCAGGTGCATCTCCTGGCTGGGCAGCCCGATGTTGCAGACCACGAACTCGCCCTTGAGGACCGGGATGAGGTTCTTGAGGATGTCGGAGCGAATCATCGGCTTCTTCAGTATCCGTTCCAGAACGAGGCGTCGGTCAGGATGGCGACCGGCTTGTTGCACATGAAGGTGTGCTTGAGGATCAGGTCGAGCTCCTCGACGTCGCTTTCACGGTGAAAGTGGTAGGTCGGGATCAGCAGCTGGTTCAGCAGTGCCTTGGTGTGCACCGCCATCTCGACCTGACAGGCGACCGGTTCCCCCAGCTCGCCGCGATAGCTGATGATCATCGGCAGCGCAAGGCGGTAGAACTGGGTCAGCGTCACCAGCGTATTGATGGTCACCCCGATCGCGGTGTTCTGCATGATGATGGCCGAGCGCTTGCCGCCCATGAAGGCACCGGCGCACAGGCCCATGCCCTCGTCTTCCTTGTTGCACGGCACGTGATGGATGGCCGGGTTCGACTCCACGTGCTCGATGACGCCGGCCAGCTGCTTGCACGGCACGGTGGTGATGAACTCGACCCGGTTGCTCACCAGGTCATCGACGATCTTCTCGGAGACGGTCACGGGCAGAGATCCTCGTGTGGCCGGGGGAAGGGGCGGGGGGTCATGGCGTCAGGACGAGCTTGGGGGCAGCGTTGCGCCCGTGGCGAATGTCGTCGAAGGCCTGCACGCCGTCGGCCAGGGCACGCGTTTCGGTCCAGGCCAGCGCGCCGAGCGAGCCGTCGAAGATCGCCGCGGCGGTGGCGCGAAAATCGTTCGGGGTGTAGGTGTAGGTGCCGATGAAGGTGATCTCCTGCAGCGTCATGCGGCGGATGTCCAGCCCGTCCGCTGCCGAGCCCAGGCCGATGTGCAGCACCACGCCACCCGGTTCGACCACGCGGGTCGATTGCTCGCGCGTGGTCGGGTAGCCGACCGCGTCGATCACCAGACCGAAGCGGCCGTCAGCCTGCTCCGGCGAGCGCATGTCCAGTTCGCCGAGCGCATCGAGAAACGCCCGCCGCGTCGAATTGGGCTCCACCACCACCACCTCGGTGGCGCCGTCGGCGTACAGTGATAGCGCAGCCCCGACACCGATGGCACCGCCGCCGATGACCAGGCATCGCGTCTGTTCCAGCGGCTGGTGCAGCACGCGTTGCCCCAGCCGCACCGCGTGCCAGCCGCAGGCGATCGGCTCGGCCAGGGACGCCTGCTCGAAGCTGATCTCGTCCGGCACCGTGACCAGGTTGCGCTCGGGGATCGCCACCTGTTCGGCGAAGGCGCCCTGGCGGGGCGCCAGCGACAGGATCTGCCTGTGCGGACACAGGTTGTCGCGTCCGGAGGTGCAGGCTTGGCACCGACCGCAACCCACCAGTGGATTGACGGTCACGCGCCGACCGGGGTGCTCGCCACCGACCACCGTTCCGGCCGCCTCGTGCCCCAGGATCAGCGGGGCCGGGCGGCGCTCGTCATGGCCCAGGAAGGCGTGCATGTCCGAGCCGCAGATGCCGACTCGGTGCACCCGCACACAGGCCTCGCCGGCGGCCGCCACCGGCTCCGGCACCTCGCGCACGGCCAGCGTCTCGACACCGGTGTAGACCAGCGCCTTCATCCGCCGCAATCGGCACTCAGCTCGAAGGTCTCGTCCGGGAAGTACTTGGCCAGGCGAATGTCGGCGGTGCGCGCGTGCCCTTCCATGCCCTCCAGGCGCGAGATGCGGGCGGTGGCCTCGGCCACGCCCTTGGCCCCGTCGCGCGTGGCACGCTGCCAGGTGACGATCTTCATGTACTTGTGCACCGACAGTCCGCCGGTGTAGCTGGCGGCCCCCGAGGTCGGCAGCACGTGATTGGTGCCCGATGCCTTGTCGCCATAGGCCACCGTGGTCTCCTCACCCAGGAACAGTGATCCGTAGCAGCTGAGCCGCCCCAGCCACCAGTCCAGGTCCTCGGCCTGCACCGTCAGATGCTCCGGGGCGTAGTCGTCCGAGGTGGCGGCCATGCTCTCGCGATCCGGGCACAGGATGACCTCGGCGTAGTCACGCCAGGCGGCCTCGGCGTTCTTGCGGTTCAGCTCCGGCAGTTCGGCGATCAGCGCGGGCACGCGCGCCATGACGGTCTCGGCCAGGGTGCGATCGTCGGTCACCAGCCACACCGGTGAGTTGTACCCATGCTCGGCCTGGCCCACCAGGTCCACGGCCACGATCTCTGCATCGGCGCTGGCATCGGCCAGGATCAGGCTGTCGGTCGGGCCTGCGAACATGTCGATGCCGACCCGGCCGAACAGCAGCCGCTTGGCCTCGGCCACGTACTGGTTGCCCGGTCCGACCAGGATATCGGCCTTGGGCAGGCCGAACAGGCCGAACGCCATCGCCGCGATCGCCTGCACACCACCCATCGCCAGGATGGTGTGCGCACCCGCGATGTGGGCCGCGTACACGATCGCCGGCGCCACGCCCACGTCGGGGCGCGGCGGCGAGCAGGCCACGATCGAGCCCACGCCTGCCACCTTGGCGGTGGTCACCGTCATGATGGCCGAGGCGATGTGGCTGTAGCGCCCGCCCGGGATGTAGCAGCCGGCGGCACGGCACGGGATGCTCTTCTGCCCGGCGACCAGCCCGGGCACCACCTCGATCTCGACATCGGCCAGCGTGCGCTTCTGCGCCTCGGCGAAGCGCTGCACGTTGTCGTGCGCGAAGCGGATGTCGTCCTTGAGCCGCTGCGATACCTGGGCGCTGGCCGTCTCGATCGCCTCGGGGGTCAGGATCAGGTCGCCCTCGTAGCGGTCCAGCTCGGCGGCGTAGCGACGCGCCTCGGCATCGCCGCCGCGCTCGATGGTGTCGAGCATGGTGCGCACCGTCTCGCTGACATCCCGAGTGCCGGTGGCCGCGGTGAGCGTCGCTTTCTTCAAGTACTCGCGTGACATGGATCAGGCGACTCGCTGAGGTGGGTGCGGGCGAACAGTATGCTGCACGCGATGCAGATGCAAGCGCTTGCATCGCGTCGCCGTCGGTGTGGCCAGCACGTAAGATGCGGCAGCATGAACGTACCGACCCTTGAAGACGTCGCCGGCGCCGCCGGCGTGTCCACGGCCACCGTCAGTCGCTGCCTGAACGAGCCGGCCCGGGTCGCCAGCGCCACCCGCAGCCGTATCCTGTCCGCCGTCGATCGGCTCGGCTATTCGCCGAACTTCGGCGCCCGCGCACTGGCCACCCGACGTAGCGAGATCGTCGGTGCGGTGATACCGACGATGGCCAACGCCATCTTCGCGCGCGGGCTGCAGGCCTTCGAGGAGACGCTCGGCGAGCAAGGTCTGACCCTGCTGGTGGCCACCAGCGGCTACGAGCCCGACGTGGAGGAGGCGCGCATTCGGGCCTTGGTCGCGCGCGGTGCTCGCGGCTTGCTGCTGGTCGGGCAGCAGCGACGCGCCTCGGTGTACCGCTTCCTGGAACAGCACGGCATCGCGGTGGTGATCGCCTGGAGCCACTCGGCGCAGTCGCGCCGCTCCTGCGTCGGGTTCGAGAACGCCGCCGCGATGCGCGCGTTGACCGAGCGGGGCATCGCGCTCGGGCACCGGCGGCTGGCGTGCATCTGCGCACCGCGCGGGCCGAACGATCGGGCGCGCGAACGGGTGCGCGGCATGCTCGAGGCGGCCGACGCGGCCGGACTGGATTCGGCCGCGATCCCGATCGTGGAATCGCCGTACGACATCGACGCCGCCGGGCAGGCGTTCGAGCAGCTGATGCAGCACCTGCCTCGTCCCACGCTCGTGCTGTGCGGCAACGACGTGCAGGCGGTCGGTGCCATGGCGCGTGCCCGGCGCCTGGAGATGCGGGTACCGGACGATGTCTCGATCACCGGGTTCGATGACCTGGAGATCGCCGACGTGGTCGTGCCGGGGTTGACCACCGTGCGCGTACCGCACCGCGAGATGGGCAGGCAGGCGGCCAGGACCCTGGCGATGCACCTGGCCGACGAGCAGCGCACGTTGCCGGCGCAGCGCATCTCGCTGGACGCCGACACGGTGATGCGCGGCTCGCTGGCGCCCCCGCAAGCGACTCCCGAAGCGCCCCCAGGAGCGACACCGGAAGCGACTCCCGAAGCGATACCGGGAGCGTCGGCCTAGACCGCCGCTCCTCGGTCCGTCGCGCCGCCGGTCGCCGACCCCGGCTCGTCGCGCGACGCCAGGTCCCTGAGCACGAAGTGCAGGATGCCGCCGTGGCGGTAGTAGTCCCATTCGGTGGGCGTGTCGATGCGCACCGTGCAGTCGAACTCGGTCACCGAACCGTCGTCGCGTTCGGCACGCACCGTGACCGTGTCCGGTGCCGATTCCACCGAGCCGATCGAGAAGCGTTCCTCGCCGTCGATGCCCAGCGATTCGGCATTCTTGCCATCGGCGTACACCAACGGCAACACGCCGAAGCCGATCAGGTTGGAGCGATGGATGCGTTCGTAGCTCTCGGCGATCACGGCTTGCACGCCCAGCAGACGGGTCCCCTTGGCGGCCCAATCGCGACTCGAACCGGTGCCGTACTCGGCGCCTGCCAGCACCACCAGGGGCACGCCTTCGGACTGGTAGCGCATGCCGGCCGCGTAGATGTCCATCGCCTCGCCGTCCGGGAAGTGACGCGTGGCGCTGCCCTCGGTGCCGGGGGCCAGCCGGTTCTTCAGGCGCACGTTGGCGAACGTGCCGCGCATCATGACCTCGTGATTGCCGCGACGCGAACCCAGGCTGTTGAAGTCGCCCGGCGATACCCCTTCGCCCTGCAGGTAGGCACCGGCCGGGCTGGACGGATCGATCGCGCCGGCCGGCGAGATGTGATCGGTGGTGATCGAATCGCCGACCATCACCAGGCAGCGCGCGTTCTCGATCGCATCCACCGGCGCGGGTTCGGCCGGCATGCCCTCGAAGAAGGGCGGCTTCTCGACATAGGTCGACTCGGGCCAGGCGTAGACCTGTCCGGATGGCGCATCCAGCTCGCGCCATTCCTTCGCCCCCTCGAACACGTCTTCGTAGCCCTCCCGGAACAGCGAGGCGGTGACGTGGGTCGCCACCGCGTCGCGCACCGTGTCCGCGTCCGGCCAGATGTCCTTCAGGTAGACATCCGTGCCGTCGGCGTCCTGACCGAGGGGCGCATTGACCACATCGGCGAGCAGGGAGCCGGCGATGGCGTAGGCGACCACCAACGGCGGCGAGGCCAGGTAGTTGGCTCGGACGTCCTGATGGATGCGCCCCTCGAAGTTGCGATTGCCCGAGAGCACCGACGTGGCGATCAGGTCGCGGGCGTCGATCGCCTCGCTGATGGCCTCGGGCAGGGGGCCGGAGTTGCCGATGCAGGTGGTGCAACCGAAGCCGACCACGTGAAAGCCGAGCTCGCGCAGCGGATCCATCAGGCCGGCATCGTGCAAGTATTTCGGCACCACCTGCGAGCCGGGCGCCAGCGAGGTCTTCACCCAGGGCTTGCGTTGCAGCCCGCGCGCACGGGCATTCCGGGCCAGCAGGCCGGCGGCCATCATCACCGAGGGGTTGGAGGTGTTGGTGCAGGAGGTGATCGCGGCGATCACGACATCGCCGTCGGACAGTTCGTGCTGCAGGCCGTCCAGCTCGAACGAGGCGACGCGCACCGACGGATCCGCCCGGCTCTCCTGGGTTTCCACCTGACCCCCGCCCTCGGCCTCGTAGCGCTGCTTTGCAGGTTTCGAAGCCGGCTTGCCGATCAATTCGTGCTCAGCGGTGAGGTGCTCGCGGAACGCGGAGGCGGCCTCGTCCAGCGCGATCCGGTCCTGGGGGCGCTTCGGGCCGGCGATGCTCGGTTGCACGCTGGCCAGATCGAGCTCCAGCGTGTCGCTGTAGGCGGCCGGTGTCGCACCGTCATCGCGCCACAGGCCCTGCGCCTTCGCGTAGGCCTCCACGCGCCGGCCGATCGAGCCCTCCCGACCGGTCAGTTCCAGGTAGCGCAACGTTTCGTCGTCGATCGGGAAGATGCCGCAGGTGGCACCGTATTCAGGCGCCATGTTGGCAATGGTGGCACGGTCGGCCAACGACAGGCTGGCCAGCCCATCGCCGAAGAACTCCACGAACTTGCCCACCACGCCCTTTTCACGCAGCTGCTCGACCACCCGCAGCACCAGGTCGGTGGCGGTGGCTCCGGCCGGCAGCGTGCCGTGCAGGCCGAACCCGACCACCTCCGGCAGCAGCATCGTGATCGGCTGACCGAGCATCGCCGCCTCGGCCTCGATGCCGCCCACCCCCCAGCCCAGCACGCCGAGCCCGTTGATCATGGTGGTGTGCGAGTCGGTACCGACCAAGGTGTCAGGGAAGACGGTGCGCTGGCCGTCGATCTCACGCACCGTCACCACGTCGGCCAGGTACTCCAGGTTCACCTGGTGCACGATGCCGGTGCCCGGGGGCACCACCCGGAAGTTCTCGAATGCCTCCTGGCCCCAGCGCAGGAAGCGGTAGCGCTCCGCGTTGCGCTTGAATTCCAGCTTGCGGTTCAGGTCCAGGGCATCGGTTGCGGCGAATCGATCCACCATCACCGAGTGATCGACCACCAGATCCACCGGAATCTGCGGATTGATCAGCGCCGGGTCACCGCCCAGTTCGGCCATCGCATCGCGCATGGCCGCCAGATCGACGACCGCCGGCACGCCGGTGAAGTCCTGCAGGATCACGCGAGCGGGGGAGAAGGCGATCTGCGCCTCCGATCGGCCGCTCGGCTGCCAGCTGGCCAACGCCTCGATATCGGCACGGGTGACGTTCTTGCCATCCTCGTGGCGCAAGAGGTTCTCCAGCAGGATCTTCAACGAGAACGGCAGACGACTGACCTGGTGCTGCTGCTCGAGGGCGTCCAACCGCCACAGGGTGAACGCATCGTCATCGACATCGAGCGTGGCTCGAGAAGAGAAGCTGTCCATCGTCCGGTCTCCTTCGGGGGTGAGTTCACCTTGCGCTTTGTGGCCCGCCACGTCAGCACGCACGCTGCGCGCGTGCAACATGGTCGCCGGATGCCCGCCCGGACCTGACGGATGGCACCCTGGATCGTCGCCACGCGGTCGGTCCGGCGTGGTATCGATGAGCATGTCGACGAGGCTCCCCAACGCATGCACCTGTCAGCCATCGGCACCGCCACGCCCCCCGCTCGCTACACCAAGGCGCAGTGCCTGGCCGCGTTCGAGGCCTCGGACTGGTTCGCCCGCCTGGACGGCAGGGCGCACCAGGTGGCCCGGCTGGTGCTGCAACGCGACAACGGCATCGAGGCGCGCCGCCTGGCGATCGATTCGCTGGACGAGGTGTTCGCGATCGATCCGGACACGCTCGCGCAGCGCTTCACCACGCATGCGCCGGCGCTGGCGAGCGAGGCGGCCGGCCGGGCACTGGCCGAGGCCGGGATGTCGCCCGGCGATATCGATGCGCTGATCGTCAGCACCTGCACCGGCTACCTGTGCCCGGGGCTGTCCGGTCACGTGGTCGAACGGCTCGAGCTGCGCGACGACGTGCAGTGCTTCGATCTGGTGGGCCAGGGTTGCGCTGCGGCGCTGCCCAACCTGCAATTGGGCGCGGCGCTGACCGGCAGCGTCGAGGCGCCCGGCTCCTGCGAGCGGGTGCTGTCGGTGTGCGTGGAGGTGTGCAGCGCGGCGATGTACCTGGACAACGACCCGGGCGTGCTGATCAGCGCCTGCCTGTTCGGTGACGGCGCGGGTGCCGCGGTGCTGACCCGCGAGCCGCCGCCATCCGGGTCGCGCATCCGCTGGCGCGACAGCGCCTCGATCATCGAACCGGGCAGGCGCGAGGCGCTGAGGTTCGAACAGCGCGCCGGGCTGCTCAGGAACATCCTGACGCGGGCGGTGCCGGCGCTGGCCGGCGACTACGCTCGCCGCACGCTGGACACCGTGCTGACGCGAACCGGCCTGGGGGCGAACGACATCGGCACCTGGATCATGCACGCCGGCGGCCGGGACGTGCTGCAGCGGCTGGAACGCGCCTTGGGGGTGGGTCCCGAAGACCTTCGCCACAGCAGCGCCATGCTGGCCGAGTACGGCAACCTGTCCAGCGCGTTCGTCTACTTCGTGCTGGAGGCCCAGCTGGCCGATCGGCCTCGACCGGGTCACTGGTGGCTGTCCTCGTTCGGTGCCGGCTTCTCCTGCCACGGTGCCTTGCTGGAGGTGACATGAGGCTCGTGCGCCGGGTGCGCGACGAGATGCTCGACGCGTTGGCCCCTGACGATCCACGCGCGCAGCGATCGCGTCGTGACCTGAGGCGGGTGCACCGGACGATGGGCACCTGCGGCCTGCTGGCCGGATCGCTCGAGATGTCCGGGCCACCCAGCCTGCGCCTCGATGCCGATCGCCTGGAGGTGCTCGAGCTGGGCGCCGGCGACGGCACGTTGATGCTGCGCGTGGCACGACGCATCGCCGCCCGCTGGCCGCCGGTGCGGCTGACGCTGCTGGATCGCGTCGACATCGTCTCGCCCGAGACGCGGGCAGGCTTCCAGGCGCTCGATTGGCAGACCCGGGTGGTCAGCGCCGACGTGCTGGACTGGGCGGCGGGCAGGGTCGATGCGCCGGTGACGGACTCATCACCGGATGCGGACCTGATCATCACCACCTTGTTCCTGCACCACTTCGAGGGCGCGGCGCTGGATGCCCTGCTGGCCGGCGTAGTGGCGCGCGGGCAACGCTTCGTCGCCCTCGAACCGCGCCGCGATCGCCTCGCGCTGGCGGGCAGTCACCTGGTCGCGCTGCTGGGCGCGAACGCGGTGACGCGACAGGATGCGGTGCTCAGCGTGCACGCCGGCTTTCGCGATGCCGAGCTGTCCGCCGCGTGGCCGGACCCGCACGGTGCCTGGCATCTGCACGAGGCTCGCGCGGGCGCCTTCGCTCACCGGTTCGAGGCGCAACGCCTGCCGGCGGCCGCATGAGCGCCAGCGGGGAGCACGCGGGGTCCTACGATGCGCTCATCATCGGCGCCGGTCTGGCGGGTTCCGCCAGCGCCATCCTGTTGGCCGGAGCGGGGTGGCACGTGGCGCTGGTGGAGAAGACACGCTTCCCGCGTCGCAAGGTGTGCGGCGAATGCCTGGCGGCCAGCAACCTGCCGCTGCTGCACGCGCTCGGCGTGGGCGAGGCGTTCGAGGCGAGTGCCGGGCCCGAGCTGATGCGCGTGACGCTGATGCGCCGGCGGGCATCGGTCACCGCCGCGCTGCCGCCGGCCGATCACCCGCGGTGGACCTGGGGCCGTGCGCTCGGCCGCGACCGGCTGGACACCCTGCTGGTGGCGCGCGCGGCGGCAGCGGGCGCTCGGGTGCTGCAGCCGGCCACGTTGCGTGCGGTGTCCGGCGGGCCGGGTGCCTGGGCCTGCGAGGTGCGCCTGGCGGACCGCGCAGACCGCGCAGACCGGGCAGACCGGGCAGACCGGGCAGACCGGGCAGATCGGGCAGATCGGGCAGACCGGGCAGACCGGGCAGATCGCCCGGCCCGGGCCGGCGCACTGGGTGTCGCCGATGCGCCCGCTGCGACCACGCTTCACGCCCGCGTGCTGATCGATGCGCACGGCTCCTGGGAATCGCTGCCTTCGGAGCGCCTTGTGGCGCCGCGATCGCGACGTGGCTCGGACCTGCTCGCGTTCAAGGGCGTGTTCCGCGATGCCGATCACGCGCCGGGCACGATCGGCGTGCTGGCCCTCGATGGTGGCTACGGCGGCACGGTGCTCGGTGACGACGGCCAGACCACGGTGGCCGGTTGCGTGCGCCGCGACCGCCTCGATGCGCTGCGCCGGGCCTCGCCCGGGCTGCGCGCCGGCGAGGCGTTCGAGGCGTGGCTGCGGCACGAGTGCCGCGGCGTGGCGCTGACGCTGGACGGGGCGGTGCGCGACGGGTCGTGGTTGGCCTCGGGGCCGCTGCGGCCCGGTGTCCGGGTCGGTGTCCGGGTCGGTGCCGGCCGCACGCACGGCGGTGCGTTTCGCGTCGGTAACGCCGCCGGCGAGGCGCACCCGATCCTGGGCGAGGGCATGAGCATGGCGCTGCAGTCCGCCACCCTGCTGAGCGCGCAGCTGCTCGGTTGCGATGCGCGCGCCGGTGCCGACGCCTCGCTGATCGCCCAGCGTCGCTACGCGGACGAATGGCGTCGCGAATTCCAGGCCCGGCTCCGACTGGCGGCAACGTTCGCGCACGTCGCGATGCGCCCGCGGGCTTCCGGCCTCATGATGTCGCTGGCGCGGACCTGGCCGGGCTTGTTGACCCAGGGTGCGCGCCGAGGTGGCAAGGTACGCCTCGCCGTCGACCCCGCCACGCTCGCTCCCACCTCACTCAGGACCCGTGCATGACCATGACCTCCACCCTCGATACCTTGCGAGCCCTTCTGGTGAAGGACCACGCGCTGGAGCCCGAGCGACTGACGCCGGACGCCACGCTGGCCGATCTGGGCATCGATTCGCTCGCCACCATCGAGATGCTGTGGAACATCGAGACCGCCTTCGGCATCGATGTGCCGACCGAGCCGGCCCCGCTCACCACGCTGGGGGACGTGGCCGACTACGTCGACCAGCTGCGCGCGGAGCAGTCCGGCGAGTCAGCCAGCAGCGATGCGGACAGCGATGCGGACAGCGGGGCGGACAGCGGGGCGGACAGCGGGGCGGGAACACCGGCAAGCCCGGCCGCCTCGCCCGATTCGACCCCCGCGTCGTGAATCGCCGTGTCGCGGTCACCGGCATCGGTACCGTCTCGTCGCTGGGCAACGACGCCGAGGCGCTGATCACGGCGGCGCGCGCCGGGCGCTCGGGCGTGCGGCGGCTGGACACCGCCTTCGCGCACCGACTCAATGACCCGGTGGCCGCCACCGCCGACGTCGATGACGAGGCCCTGGGCATGCCGCCGGCCAAGCTGCGGATGCTGGACCGCGTCTCGCGCTTCGCGCTGCATTCGGCCAACCAGGCGCTGGCGTCATCGAGCGACGCACTGGCTGGGCTGGACCCGGCGCGCGCCGGCACCTTCCTGGGCACCGGCGTGGCCGGCACGCAGTCGATCGACGACAGCTACCGCACGCTGTACGAGCAGGGCAGCGATCGCATCGCGCCGTTCACCGTGCTGATGGGCATGCACAACGCCGCGGCCTCCTGGATCGGTGGCGAGCACGGACTGGAGGGACCGCAGTTGACGTATTCCACCGCCTGCTCGTCGGCCACCGTGGCGATCGGCGAAGCCTGGCGACGGGTGGCCGGTGGCGAGCTGGAGCTGGCGCTGGCAGGCGGTGCCGAGGCGCCGCTGTCGTACGGCTCGCTCCAGGCCTGGGCGGCGCTGCGCACCCTGGCCGGCACCCAGGGAGACGATCCGTCCGCCGCCTGCCGGCCGTTCTCGAAGGATCGCAGCGGCATGGTGCTGGGAGAGGGCGCGGCCGTGCTGGTGCTGGAGCCGCTCGAGCGCGCCGTCGCGCGGGGGGCCACCGTGCTCGGCGAGGTGATCGGCTACGCCGCCACCAACGAGGCGGGTCACATCACCCGACCCACCGTGGACGGACAGGCGGCCGCCATGCGGGCCGCGCTGGGCTCGGCCGACATCGATGCCGGGCAGATCGAGGCGATCAACGCGCACGGTACCGGTACCCGGGCCAACGACGCCACCGAGACCGCGGCGATCCGCCAGGTGTTCGGTGCGCACGCCGAGTCGATTCCGATCAGCGCGACCAAGTCGATGCATGGCCATCTGCTGGGCGCCGCCGGCGCCATCGAGGCGGCGCTGGCGCTGCTGGCGATGCGCGAGCGGATCGCGCTGCCGACCCGGCATCTGAACCAGCCCGATCCGGTGTGCGACCTGGACTACGTGCCCAACGCGGTGCGCGAAGGAATATCGGCCCGGACCACGCTGTCCAGCTCGTTCGCGTTCGGCGGCAGCAACGCGGTGCTGGTGCTGCGCGCGGGTCGATGAGGCCGGGCCGCTAGCGCTCGCCTCGCGCCACGTACGGCACCACCAGCGTCGGAATGCGCGCGCGGCGCAGCACCCGCTTGGCCACGTTGCCCAGGAAGGTCTGGGTGACGCCGTGGTTGTGCGCACCGATCACGATCAGATCGCAGTCCCAGTCTTTCGACTTCTTCAGGATCTGCTCCTCGGGGTGGCCTTCGAACACCTCGGTGTGGTCGATTTGCGCCCGGATCGCGTCGACCTGGTCGGCAGGCAGGGCGTCCCAGAACTGCTTCATGCGCTCCTTCAGGACCCCCTTGGCGTGTTCGGCTCGCGACTTGAGCGCCTCGTTGCGGTCCTTCTCGTTCTGCACGAAGATCTGGATGGTGACGCGTGCCTCGTCGCTCATCGGTTCGACCACGTGCAGCAGGTTGAGGCGGGCGCCGGTCATGGAGGCCAGGTTGGCAGCGTGCTCGAGCGCGTAGCTCGAATTGATCGACAGGTCGGTAGCGAACAGGATTCGCTTGATCATGGATGCCATGCAGATGCCTCGGTACCCGACGTCGGGTTGTCCAGGGTGGGTAGCCGGGTCGGGAACCGGATCAATAGCCGAACACGCCCGGCAGCCACAGCGATATCTGCGGCACGAACGCGATGATGAAGATGGCGATGGTGTTGACCGCCGCGAAGGGCAGCGCGCGCAGCGAGATCTCCTCGATCGATATCTTGGAGATGCCCGAGGCGATGAACAGGTTCTCTCCCAGCGGCGGGGTCTGGAAGCCGATGCCCAGCGTGCACACCATGACCACGCCGAAGTGCACCGGATCGATCCCCAGGCTGTAGGCCACCGGCAGCATGACCGGCACCAGGATCAGGATGGTGGCCAGCGTTTCCATGAACATGCCCACGAACAGCAGGAAGAAGATGATCAACGCCCAGATCAGGTACAGGTTGCTGGTGAACTCCAGCAGGCCCTCGGCGATCACCGCCGGAATCTGGTTTTCCACCAGCAGGCGGCCGAACACGGTGGCGGTGAACATGATCAGCAGCACCCGGCCGGTCAGCCAGGTGGTGGTCTCCAGCGCGGTGAACAGCTTCTGCCAGCTCATCTCGCGGTAAATGAACGTACCGACCATCAGGGTGTAGAAGATCGCCACGATGGCCGCCTCGGTGGGCGTGAAGAAGCCGGAGTAGATGCCGCCCAGGATGACCACCGGCGCCATCAGCGCCCAGAAGCCCTTGTAGACCTGCTGGAGCATGTCGCGCGCCGCCCAGCCGTCGGTGTTGCCCAGATAGCCCTTCTTCTTCGCCAGGATGTAGTTCATCACCAGCAGGGAGCCAGCGATCAGGAACGCGGGCATGAAGCCTGCGATGAACAGCTTGGGGATCGACACGGTCTGGAACTGGCCATGTTCGGCCACCGCCTCGGGCGGCGGTGGCATGCCCAGGGCTGCAATGCCGAAGATGATCATCGGGATGGAGGGCGGGATGACGATGCCCAGCCCGCCAGACGAGGCGGTGATGGCGGAGGCGTATCCGCGATCGTAGCCCCGATCGATCATCGCCGGAATCATCAGCATGCCGACCGCCGCGGTGGTGGCCGGGCCCGAGCCCGAGATCGCGCCGAAGAACAGGCAGGCGAACACGGTGGCCACCGCCATGCCGCCGGTGAACGGGCCGGCAAAGCTTTCGGCCACGTTGATCAATCGCCGGGACAGGCCTGCAGCTTCCATCAGCGCACCGGCCAGGATGAACGCCGGCAGGGCCATCAGCGGGAACGAGCCGACCGAGGTGAACGCGATCTGCACGAACTTGATCGGGTTGTCGCCCAGGTAGATGAACGAGATCATCGTCGACACGCCGAGCGCGACGGTGATCGGTGCACCGATGAACAGCAGCCCCAGGAAGGAGCCGAACAGGATCAGGATGATTTCACTTTCCATCACGGGTCTCCGTCGCCGGCTTCTTCGTGGTGCCGGGCGCGGCATCTCGACCGGCCAGCGCCTGATCCAGTTCCGCCTTGACCTCGTCCAGGTCGATGGCGTCGGGGTCCTTGACGTTCTGGCCCAGCACGATGCGCTGGTAGTTCACCTGCAACACGCGGATGGTCATCAGGGTGAACGCGATCGGCAGCACGATGTAGACCCAGCTCAGATGGAAGCCCATCGTCTGGGAGGACTGGAAGCGATTCATCTTGTTGAAGATGAAGTCGATCGACAGGTACACGAAGTAGACGTTGAACGCGATCCAGAACAGGTCGGCGAATGCCTCGATGTACATCACCACCTTGGCGGGTAGCCAGCGGAACTGGAAGGTGACCCGGTTGTGGGCGTACATCTTCGCCGCGTAGCTGGCGCCGAAGAACACGAACCAGACGAACATGTAGATGGAGAGCTCCTCCACCCACGAGAACGAGAAGGAGAACAGCGTGCGCACGATCACCTGCAGGAACAGCAGGCAGACGAAGATCGTCAGCAGCGTTCGGCACAGGTAGCTTTCGAGATTGTCGACGATCTTCCAGAACACGGCCATCCTCCTCGCGTATGGGGTGGAGGGAGGCACCCGAAGGTGCCTCCCGCGACGAGCCTTGCTGCTTAGCTATGACGCGGCGCTGATCGCCTGCTGATCACCCGCAGATCACGCAGCGATCACGCAAGGATCACTCGGCAACCGGATCGCGACCGATTTCCGCCAGCACCGCGTTCATCTTCTCGACACCGCCGATGCTGTCGTAGAACTTCGGCCAGACCGCTTCGGTGGCCAGCTTGATGAACTCCTCCTCGTTATTCTCCGGATCGGAGATCTCCATGCCTTCGTCGATCAGCGTCTGCTTGATCTCGGCCTCCTTCTCGCGCAGGAAGTCGGCCGATGCCTGAGTGGCCGCCTTGCCCGCTTCCAGCACGACGTTCCGATCATCCTCGGACAGCTCCTGGAAGATCTGCTCGGAGATGATCAGCGGCTCGATCGAGAAGATGTAGCGAATGTTGGTGACGTACTTCTGCACCTCGTAGAACTTCATCGCGTTGATGGTGGTGTACGGGTTGTCCTGGCCGTCAACCACGCCGGTCTGCAGGCCGGCGAACGTTTCGGACCAGGCCATCGGCGTCGGGCTGATGCCCCAGGACTTGTACACGTCGATCATGATCTCGTTCTTGGGAACGCGGATGACCAGCCCTTGCAGGTCGGCCACCGAGGTGACCGGCTTCTTGGAGTTGGTCAGCACGCGAAAGCCGGTGTAGGTCCAGGCGATGATCCGCACGCCGGCATCCTCGATCGTGTTCTCGGTCAGCTCGGCACCGATCGGGCCCTGGGTGAGCTTCTCGGCATCCTCCAGGCTCAGGATCACGTACGGCAGCGAGAAAACGCCGACGGTGGGCGAGAACGGGGTGATGTTGTTGATGGCCAGCAGCGACATGTCCAGGGTGCCGATGGCCGCCTCGTTCACGGTGTCCTGCTCGGAGCCGAGCTGGCCGTTGAGAAACAGGGTTGCGGTGTGTTCACCGCCCGACAGCTCCTCCAGCGCCTCGATGAAGCCCAGGCCGGTGGCTTCCTGGCTGCTGCCACCGCTGTCGCCGACGGCGATCTTGAAGTTCTTGGCACTGACCGGCGCGGCGGCCAGCAGGGCGGTAATCCCGGCTGCGACGGCGGTGCGGGTCAGTCTCGATGCAATGCTCATGACATTCTCTCGGTTGCGTGGCGACACGGCAGCAATGCGAGGTTCGAACGCGAGATGCAGGACGCGGTTACCGGCACATCGCTGACCGTTACCCACCGCTTCTACACGTTTCATGGGAACCAGTCATCGCAATTCTTCTGGTCCAGCCTACGGGCTTGCATTGCGCCATCGTGGGGCGGGCCGCACCACGATCAGTCGCCGGTCGCTCCGCTGCGCCAACCGCGTTCGAACGGCAGCCGCCACACGTGCGGGGTGATCAGCGCGTGCATCGCGTTCGGGCCCCACGAACCCGGCGCGTAGGGACTGACCGGCGGCGGCGATTCGATCAGCGGCGACGACACCTCCCACAGCCGCTCGATGCCGCGCGATGAGGTGAACAGCGTGCGATCGCCGCGCATGGCGTCCAGGATCAGTCGCTCGTAGGCCTCCAGCACCTCGCCGATGTGGCGCGTCTCGTCCATGGCGAACTGCAGGCTGTGCTTGTCCAGCTTCATGCCCGGACCGGGGCGCTTGCCGTAGAACGACAGCGAGGTGCGTGATGAGTCGGCCAGGTCGAAGGTCAGGTGGTCCGGGCCCATCAGGCCCACGCCCGAGTCCTTGGGGAACATGCTCTTGGGCGGCTCGCGGAACGCGATCGAGATGATGCGCTGCCCCTCGGCCAGCCGCTTGCCGGTGCGCAGGTAAAACGGCACCCCGGCCCAGCGCCAGTTGTCGATGGTGCATTTCAGCGCGATGAAGGTTTCGGTCTGCGACTCGGAGTCCACGCCCTCGTAGCCGCGATAGCCGGTGTACTGCCCGCGCACCGCATCTTCGGGCTGGATCGGCTGCATGCTGCGGAAGACCTTGTTCTTCTCCTCGCTGATCGACTCGGACTCCAGCGTCACCGGCGCCTCCATCGCCACGAAGGCCAGGATCTGGAACAGGTGGGTGACCACCATGTCGCGGAACGCGCCGGTGCTCTCGTAGAAGCCGGCGCGCGTGCCCAGGCCCAGCGTCTCCGGCACGTCGATCTGCACGCTCTCGATGAAGTTGCGGTTCCAGATCGGCTCGAACAGCCCGTTGGCGAAGCGGAACGCCAGGATGTTCTGCGCCGGCTCCTTGCCCAGGAAGTGATCGATGCGAAACACCTGCGATTCGTCGAAAACCTGGTGCACCGCGGCGTTCAGCGCCACCGCCGAGGCCAGATCGGTGCCGAACGGCTTCTCCATGACCACGTGGGCGCGTTCGACCAGGTTCGCCTCGCCCAGCAGCTCGATCACCGCCAGCGCCGCCTTGGGCGGCACCGACAGGTAATGCAGCCGGCGACTGTCGCCCAGCTGCTCCTCGGCGCGGGCCACCGCCTTGGACAGGGCCTGCGCACCGGCCGACAGCGGCACGTAGTCCAGCCGCTCGCTGAACGCCTGCCAGGCCTCGTCGATCGGGCCGCGGCGCTGGAACTCGTCCAGCGAGGCGCGGCAATGGTCGCGAAAGCCGTCCGCGTCCAGCTCCTCGAGCGAGACCCCGATGATGCGGCATTCGGGGATGAAGCCGGTGCTGAACAGGTGAAACAGGCCGGGAATCAGCTTCCGGGCCGCCAGGTCACCGGTGGCGCCGAACAGCACGACGGTCTGCGGATGTCTCGGGCCGACACCCGGGGGGACCGTGGGCATGGCGACGACTGCGTTCTGGGGAGGGGCAGTGTAGCGTCGAAAGGCCGGGCGGATCGCTGTGTGCCGTGGGGTCCGTGCCGGCCCGGACACAACGACAGGTCGATCCCGGTGCCCACCCCGGGGGACGAACCGGATCGCTGGATCAACGCAGGCTTGCACGCTGGCGGGCAGGCCAGTGGCCCAAAGCCGGTACGCTGCGCGCCTTGAGCGGACCCGCTCGAGTCCCTACCTCTCCAGTCGGCCGTGCGGCGGTGCCGGACCCCGATGCGCAGATCCTCCCGTTCTCCTAACGACGAGTCCCAAACGACATGAAAATGACCACCGAGGAGGCCTTCGTCAAGGTCCTCCAGATGCACGGCATCGAGCACGCCTTCGGCATCATCGGCTCGGCGATGATGCCGATCTCGGACCTGTTCCCGCAGGCCGGCATCACGTTCTGGGACTGCGCCCACGAGTGCAACGCCGGCATGATGGCCGACGGCTACACCCGCGCCACCGGCAAGATGTCGATGGCCATCGCGCAGAACGGTCCGGGCATCACCAACTTCGTCACCCCGGTCAAGACCGCCTACTGGAATCACACCCCGCTGCTGCTGGTCACCCCGCAGGCGGCCAACCGCACCATCGGCCAGGGCGGTTTCCAGGAGATCGAGCAGATGAAGCTGTTCGAGGACATGGTCTGCTACCAGGAAGAGGTCCGCGATCCCTCGCGCATGGCCGAGGTGTTGAACCGCGTCATCGAGAAGGCGGTGCGCGGCTCGGCGCCGGCGCAGATCAACATCCCGCGCGATTACTGGACTCAAATCATCGACATCGAGCTGCCGCAGATCATCCGCCTGGAGCGCCAGGCCGGTGGCGAGCAGGCGATCAGCGACGCGGCCAGGCTGCTGTCCGAGGCCGAGTTCCCGGTCATCCTGAACGGGGCAGGGGTCGTGCTGTCCGGCGGCATCGAGGCCTCGGCGAAGCTTGCCGAAGCGCTGGATGCGCCGGTGGCCTGCAACTACCAGCACAACGACGCCTTCCCCGGTTCGCACCCGCTGGCCGTCGGTCCGCTGGGCTACAACGGCTCCAAGGCGGCCATGCAGCTGATCGCCAAGGCGGATGTGGTGCTGGCGCTGGGCACCCGCCTGAACCCGTTCAGCACCTTGCCCGGCTACGGCATGGAGTACTGGCCGACGGAGGCCAGGCTGATCCAGGTCGACATCAACTCGGACCGCATCGGCCTGACCAAGAAGGTGGACGTGGCCATCCAGGGCGATGCCAAGCGGGTGGCCGAGCAGCTGCTCGCCGGCCTGGCCGGCGGCACCGGCAGTGCGGCCCGGCGCGAGGAGGTCGAGCTGGCCAAGCAGCAGTGGACCCAGGAGCTGGCCTCGATGGACCACGAGGAGGACGATCCGGGCACCGATTGGAACGAGCGGGCGCGTGGCCGCGAGCCGGATCGCATGTCGCCGCGCGAGGCCTGGCGGGCGATCATGGACGGCATGCCCAAGAACGCGATCATCTCCTCGGACATCGGCAACAACTGCGCGATCGGCAACGCCTACCCCAGCTTCGAGGAGGGACGCAAGTACCTGGCGCCCGGCCTGTTCGGCCCCTGCGGCTACGGCTTCCCGGCCATCCTGGGCGCCAAGGTCGGGCGTCCGGACGTGCCGGTGATCGGTTTCGCCGGGGACGGCGCGTTCGGCATCTCGATGAACGAGATGACCGCCTGCGGACGCGGCGACTGGCCGCCGATCACCATGGTGATCTTCCGGAACTACCAGTGGGGTGCCGAGAAGCGCAACACCACGCTGTGGTTCAAGGACAACTTCGTGGGCACCGAACTCAACCTGGGCGTGGAGTACGCGAAGATCGCCGACGCCTGCGGGCTCAAGGGGGTGCAGGTACGCGGTGTCGACCAGCTGACCGAGGCGCTGGAGACCGCCGTCAGGGAGCAGATGGAGGATGGCGTGACGACCTTCATCGAGGTGGTGCTCAATCAGGAGCTCGGCGAGCCGTTCCGACGGGACGCGATGAAGGCGCCGAACTCGGTGGCCGGCATCGACAAGGCGGACATGCGGCCGCAGCCGATGGCGGTCTAGGCATGCGCTGATCAGGCGGTTGGGTTCGGCACGAGGCGAGGCCGGTGCGCCGTACCGGCCTTTTCTGCGTGTGCCGCGGTGCGCAATGTGGCATCACAGCCGTTCCGGATTGTGGCGATTCCGGCTTTTCGCTACGATGCCGCTGGCGGATCGGCGCGCGCTGCGCGTCGTGCAAAATTGCTCGGTCAACCGGATAGCGCTTCATGTTCAGAGACTTCGAGAAGGCTCCTAGCAAGTCTTCTTATCAGATGAAGTTCGTGCTGGCAGCGCTTGCGCTGCTGGCGCTGATGGCGGCGTGGATCGCCCGCTCCAACACCGGGCACGAGCTCACCCGTGTGGAGATGGACCGCCGCGCACTGGTCGGCGAGTTCCAGGACACCTCGCTGGCGCTGGACGCCACCACCGCCTCGCTGGAGCAGACCGAGGCCTCCCTGGCCCTGTCCGAGACCGAGCTGTCGCAGCTGCGGGTCGACATCGACGCGCTGAGCAAGACGCGCGACCAGCTCATCACCGAGCTGGACACCGCGCGCACCGAGATCCAGTCGCTCACCGCCGAGCGCGACTCGCTGAGCAGCGAGGCCGAGTCCATGCAGGCCGAGGTGGCCAACGCCGCCCAGACGCGCGCCGAGGCGGTCGGTGCCCTGGAGATGCAGGCCATCGGGCTCAGCGAGTCCCTGGCCGGGGTGCAGGCCGATCTGGATGCCCGCACCGCCGAGCTGGCCGATGCCTCCGCATCGGTCGAGTCGTTGACCGCCGAACGCGACGTGCTGATCGAGGACATCGGTGCCGCGCAGGCCGAGCTGCAGAGCACGCGCGAGCAGAGCGAGCAGCAGATCACCGAGCTGAACGGCCAGACCGAGACGCTGACCGGCCGCGTGACCGAACTGCAAGAGGAACGGGACCGCCTGAGCGCCGAGGTTGACCAGCTCGGCAGCGAGCGTGATTCCTTGATCGGCAACCTGGACGTCGCCCGGGCAGACCTGGATCGGGTGCGCACCAGCCGCAACCAGAGCGTGGGTGAGTTGCGCGGCGAGACCGGCACGCTGAGCGACATGGTCAGCGAGCTGCAGGCCGAACTGACCCGCGTGCAAGGCGAGTCCATCGCGCTGTCCACCGAGCGCGATGCGCTGGACGACAGCCTGGCGGTGGCCCGTGCCGACCTGACGCGTACCCGCGAGAACCGTCAGCGGGTCGAGTCCGACCTGCGCGAGCAGATGGCGACCGCCAACGAGCGCATCGAGACGTTGCGCGACGAGCTGGTCACCACGCGCGACACGCTGGCCACCGCCAACGCCAATGCCGCCATCGTCGAGGCGGAGCTTGCGACCGCCGCCGACAACCTGCAGGTCTCGATCGCCGATCTGGACCGCACACGTGACAATCGCGATCGCGTGGTCAGCGACCTGCGCTCGCAGATCGACGACCTGGACGGCACCATCGACTCGCTGGAGCAGGACCTGGCCGATCGCGAGGCCCGGGTCGCCGAGCTCGACAGCACCGTCGCCTCGCTGCAGAGCGCCCAGGGCGATGCGCAGGGCCAGTACCAGTCGCTGATGTCGGTCTACAGCGACGACACCGCCGCGTTGAACGCCGAGGTGGGCGAAGTCGAGGCCATGAAGGCGGCGCTGGAGGAGGATCTGGCCGCGCTGCGCGATCAGGTGAGCGCCACCGAGGCGACGCTCGAGGACACCGAAGTCGAGCTGAGCAACACCAAGCGCCAGCTGCGCGACACGACCGAGAAGCTGTCTGGCGCGCGCGTCGCGCTGCGCGCTTCCGAAGGGGAACTGGCCGAGCAGAACCTGGCGCTGGCCTCGGCCGAGGTCGAGCGCGACGAAACCGAAGAGGCGGCTTCCCAGGCGCGGATCGACCTGGCCGCGGCGCAGTCGCAGCTCGAGGCGCGCGCCGGGGAGATGACCGGCCTGAACCAGCGCCTGGCCAGCGTGCAGGCCGAGCTGGGACGGGCGGTCGGCGACCTGGCCGAGCAGCGCGACCAGTTCGCGACCGAGCGCCAGGCGCTCGAGCAACAGTTGCAGGACGCGCAGGCACGGCTGGACGACGTCCAGGCCGAGGTGGAATCCGGCGAACAGGAGCTGTCGCTGGCGCTCAATTCCCTGTACCGTCGCGACGGCAGCGTGGACGAGCTGCAGACGCGAGTGCAGTCGTTGATGTCGGTGCGCGAGGACACCGGCGCCGAGCTGGAGGCCGCCACCGCCGAGCTGGACGCGTTGCAGGCGCGCTACGACACCGACATGGTGGAGCTGAATGCCGAGCTGGGCGAGCTGGAGGCGCAGCGCGACGCGCTGAACGACGAGATCGCCTCGCAGGGCGAGACCATCGCCGAGCTTCAGGACCAGACCGCCCGTCTGGAGCAGCAGAAGTCGCAGCTCCAGCAGGCGCTCGGCGGCCTGCAGACGCGCTTCGAGCAGCTGGACGCAACGGTTGCCGAACTGCGTCAGGAGCGCGAGCAACAGGTCGCACAGATCGAGACGCTGCGCGGTCGCATGCAATCCACCAGCGGGCAGCTGGAGAGCGAGCTCAGCTCGGTCGAGGCCACGCTGGGCGAGGTCACCGACGAGCGCGATGCGCTGGCGGAGCAGACGGCCACGCTGGAAGATCGCATCGCCGCGGCCGAACAGGACAAGTCCGCGGCCGAGGAGCGCCTGGCGCTGCTGGAATCCGAGCAGACCACCGCTGCCGAGCAGCGCACCGCGCTGGAGTCGGACAATGCTGCGCTGGCCGAGCAGATCGACACGCTGGAAGGCGAGCTGGCCTCCGCCACCGCCGAGCTGTCGGCCCTGCAGGTCGAGCTCGACACCCTGGCCGGCGAGCGCTCCGAAGCGGCCGCCGCGCTGGTCGAGCTGGAGCGCGAGCGCACCGAGATGACCGATCTCATCGCAGCGCTGCGCGAGGAGAACGTCGGGTTGAACCTGCGTATCGGCGAGCTGGAAGCCAGCACCGACACACGCATCCAGCAGTTCGCCAGCTCGGTGGAGGACACCACCGGCGAGCTGCAGGCCTCGCAGCAGGAACTGGACGCCTCCGAGCAGCGCATCGAGGCGCTCGATGGCGAGCTGCAGCAGCGCGACGATACCATCGCCGAGTTGGAGCAGAGCATCGCCGATCGGGATGCCACCGTGGCCGAGCTGCGGGCGCAGGTCGAGACGCTGGACACCGAGATCGCCCGTCTGCAGCCGAAGGTCGGCTCCACCCAGGAGGCCATGGCCTCGCTGGAGAGCTCGCTCGAGGAGCGTACCGGTGAACTCGAGGCGGTTCGTGGCGAGCTGGAGCAGAGCGCGCTGGCCCAGCAGGAAACGCAGGTCGAGCTGGACGAGGCCTATGCGGCCCTCGACCTGGCGCGTCCCACCATCCAGCGGCTGCGCAATCGCACCGGGGAGCTGGAGTCCTCGCTGTCCGAAGCGCGGGCCCGGGCGACAACGCTTGCCGAGGAGCGCGACACCCTGCTCGCCGACCTGCAGGGCAGCCAGGAAGCCTTGGCCGCCAGCGATGTGGATCTGGCCGATGCTCGGGCCGAGCTCGAGGAGGCGAATGCCGCGTTGGCCTTGCAGGTGCCGGTGATCGGTCAGCTGCGCGAGCAATCCAGCGAGCTGGATACCGAACGTGCCCGTTTGGCGACCCGCGTCGGTGAGCTGGAGAACCAGCTGACCGAGGCGCGCCAGGCGGAAGAAGCTGCCGCGCAATTGCAGCAGCAACGCTCCGCGCTGCAGATGCGGCTGGGTGCGCTGCAGACCGATCTTGAAACCAGCACCGAGACGCTGCGCGACGAGCGTGACCAGGCCGTGGCCTCGCTGGACACCGCGACCGCCGACCTGGCGGCGCTGGAGGCCGGACGCGCAGACCTGATCGCCCGTGCCGAAACGTTGCAGGCCGAGCGTGATCAGCTGGCCAGCGGTACCGAGACGTTGCAGGGCGAGCGTGATGCGCTGCAGGCCGAGCTGGCCGAGCTGGCCGCCGAGGTCGGCGATCTGGAAGCGCAGCTCGCCGATGCACGGCAGCGTGCCGAGGAGTCGACGGCCCAGCTGACCACCGTCAATGCCTCGTTGAACGAGGAACAGTCCGCGCTGGCGGACGTGCAGCAGTTGCTGAGCGAGCGTGATCGAGCGCTGACCGAGGTCCGGGCGACGCTTGCCGAACGGGATCAGGCACTCAGCGAAGCTCAGGCAGCCTTGGCCGAGCGCGACCAGGCGCTGAGCGAGGCGCAGGCTGCACTGGCCGAGCGTGACCAGGCGCTGAGCGAGGCGCAGGCTGCACTGGCCGAGCGGGACGAGCAGTTGAACGGCGTGCAGGCCAGCTTGGCCGAGCGCGACGAGGCGCTGGCCACCGCACAGGCCACCGCGGCCGAGCAGCAGACGGCCCTGGACGAAGCCCAGCAGGCGCTGGCCGAGCGCGAGGCAGAGCTGGTCGAGGTGCAGACGCGCGTGCTGGGCGTCGAGACCGAGCTGGAGGAGTCGAGGGCGTCGATGGCGGCGCTGGAGGCTCAGCTGACCGAGGCCGAGCAGGCGGCGACCGGCCGCGCCGAGGAGCTGACCACCTTGCAGGCCTCGTTGGCCGAGACCGAGACCACCTCGGAGCAGCAGCTGACCGAGCTGCGTGGCCAGCTGGAGACGGTGCAGGCCGACCGGCAGGCGCTGGACGAGCAGGTGGCATCGCTGCAGGCCGAGCGCGACACGTTGCAGGGCGAGCGTGACGAGCTGGTGCAGGCCCGGGATACCCTGCAGGCGGAGCTGGAGGCGGCCACGGCCGATCGCGATGCCCGTCAGGCCGAGGTCGATTCGCTGACCGAGGAAAAGGCCGCGCTGGAGCAGCGCATCGCCGAGCTGGGATCCAGCAGCAATGAGCTGAGTGGCCAGCTGGCCGGTCTGGAGGAGCAGGTCACCACGCTGCAGAACGAGCTGGATTCCGCGCGCGAGCAGGCCGCCGAGCAGACCGCGCTGGCCGAGAACCTGGCCCAGCGCATGGCGCGCATGCAGGAAGACGGTGGTGCCGAGGCGGAAGGGGCGATCGAGCTGCGCAACACCATCGAGCAGCGGCTGGTCTCCAGCGGACTGCAGAACAGCGATGTCACCATCCGCGAGGACAACAGCGTGGTGGTGAACCTGCCGAGCGAGGCGCTGTTCAATTCCGGGCGTGCGCGCTTGAGCGCATCGGGCCGCAACCTGATGGGGCGGGTGGCGACGGCCATGCAGGGCCTCGACAATGCGATCGTGGTCGAGGGGCACACCGACAGCATCCCGGTCACCGGGGACCTGACGGCGATCTTCCCCAGCAATTGGGAGCTGTCGGTGGCGCGCGCGGCCAACGCCGTCAACTACCTGCAGAACCAGGGCGGACTGGATCCCGAGCAGCTGTCGGCGCTGGGCTTCGGCCAGTACCGGCCGGTGGCCACCAACGGCACCCGGGAAGGGCGCGCGGAAAATCGTCGCGTCGAGATCGTCGTCCAGCCCTGAACGCCCACTCGCCCGCCTACTCCCCGACCGTCTGTGTCGCGCTGACCGGCGCGTCGGGGATCCAGTACGGGCTGCGATTGATCGAGTGCCTGATCGCGACCGATGCCGAGGTCTACGTGCTGATGACCAAGGCATCGCGCATCTGCATGGGCATGGACACCGACATTCCGGTGCCTGCGCGCACCAGCGACGTGGCCGAGCAGTTTTCGGCGCGCTACAACGCCCGGCCCGGGCAGCTTCGCGCGTTCGGTCAGGAGGAGTGGACCGCGCCGGTGGCCAGCGGATCCGGCGTGCCGGACGCCATGGTGGTGTGCCCGTGCACCACCGGTACGCTCGCCTCGATGGCCGCGGGCACCTGCAACAACCTGCTGGAGCGGGCCGCCGACGTGGTGTTGAAGGAAGGCCGGCAACTGGTGGTCATGCCGCGCGAGATGCCGTTCTCCACCATCCACCTGGAGAACATGCTCACGCTGGCGCGCGCCGGCGCGATCATCATGCCGCCCAACCCGGCCTTCTACCAGTTGCCCAAGACGGTCGACGACCTGGTCGATTTCGTGGTGGCCCGCGTGCTGGACCGTCTCGGCATCGCCCAGACCCTGATGCCTCGCTGGGGCATCGTTGACACCGCGCCCACCGGCGCCCGCTGATCAGCCGACCTGCCCAGACAATGAGACTGCCGCTGTTTCCCCTGTCCAGTGTGGTGATGCCCGACGGCATCATGAAGCTGCGCCTGTTCGAGCGGCGCTACATCGACATGGTCAAGGACTGCTTTCGCAACGAGTCCGGCTTCGGCATCTGCCTGATCCAGGACGGCGGCGAAGCCGGAGAGCCGTCCACGCCGTACCCGCTGGGCACGTTGGTCAGCATCGTGGATTTCGATCAGGGCGACGATGGCCTGCTGCACATCAGCGCGCTGGGCGGCCAGCCGTTCCGGGTGCTCAGCTACGCCGCCGACGACAGTGGCCTGCTGATCGGCGAGGTGGAGATGCAGTCCGCCTCGCCGATCACCGAGATGGCACCCGAGTTCGAGTTGCTGGCCGGCAAGCTGGACCTGATCCTCAGCTACGTGGAGCCGGAGATCCAGTACCCGGTCAAGCGGTTAGACGATGCCGACTGGGTCTGCCACCGGCTGATCGAGCTGCTGCCGTTGGCGCCGCCGGCCAAGTTCGAGCTGCTGCAGATGGTCACCAACCGGGAACGTCTGGAAATGCTGGCCTCGTTGCAGATCGAGATCTCGGACCGCTGAGCGCGCCTCGGCGCAACCTCACCCCGGCGCACGCTCAGCCCAGCGACTTGACGTACACCTTCGAGGCTCGCGAGCGGTTGTAGGCGTTGCGGCGCGTGGGCGGCAGGGCGTCCAGCGATGCCTCGGTGTAGCCGCGCTCGATGAACCAATGACCGGTGCGGGTCGACAGCAGCAGCGCGTGCCGCCGGCCGCGCCGCGCGGCCTCGGATTCCAGGTGGGCGAGCAGCGCGTCCGCACGGCCCTCGCCGCGGTAGTCCGGGTGCACCGCGATGCAGCCCAGCTCCACGCTCGCGGCATCGTCCAGCTCGAAGGCGGCGCCGCAGGCGATCACCAGTCCATCGCGGGTGTCGACCCGGAAGCAATCGATGTCCAGCTCCAGCTGCTCGCGGCTGCGGGTGGCCAGGGTGCCGTTTTCCTGGAGCGGCGCGATCAGCCGGATGATGCCGGGCACATCGTGGATCGTGGCCGGGCGCAGCGCATCGTAGCGACCGGCGCTGATCAGCGTGCCGCTGCCATCCCGGGTGTACAGCTCGGCCAGCAGCGCATCCGGATCATCGCTGCGCAGCAGATGCACCCGGCCCACGCCGGCCCGGCAGGCGCGCTGGGCATGATCGATGACCCGGCCCAGGCGACCGTCGCCGTCGCTGTCGTCCCGCTGGCCGGCGCGCTCGTGGCCCTGCTCGCCGGCCAGGGCTCCACCGCCCGGCACGCACGGGGCACCCAGGGCGCTCAGGCGCGGATCGCCGGTCGCCACCTGGCGGATGGTGCGGCCCTCGGCATCTTGCGGCAGCTCATCGACCAGGTAGACCAGCTTGTCCGCCTGCAGGGCGACCGCGATCTCGGCAGCCACCTCGTCCACCGGCAGGTTGAACATCTCGCCGGTCAGCGAATGACCCAGCGGCGGCTGGATGACCAGGTGGCCGGCATCCAGCAGGTCGGTCAGCGCTTGGCGTCTCACCTCGCGCACCGTGCCGGTGTGGCGGAAGTCGACACCGTCGTGCACCCCGAACGGGCGCGCCCAGATCAGGTTGCCGGAGCTGACCGGCAGTTCGCTGCCGGCGTTCGGCGAGTCCGGCAATCCGGTCGACAGCCGCGCCTCCAGTTCCAGCCGTGCCAGCCCGGCCGCGCTCTGGATCGCCTGCAGTGCCCGGTCGTCGGTGACGCGTCGTCCATCGATCACCAGCGGCGTGGCGCCGTTCCGGTCCGCATCCAGCAGCGCGTCCACCTGGGCGCGCAGTCCGAAGCACAGCACCACCCGCAGCCCCAGGTGGCACAGCAGCGCCAGGTCGTGGCCGAGCGTGGCGATCGACGGTTCGACCAGGCGCGACCCCGGCACCGCGATGACCAGGGTGGCGTCGCGGTGCCGCCGGATGTACGGCGAAGCCTCGCGGAACCATCGGATCGAACCGCGTCGAAGGGTACATGCCGCCTGCTCCCGGTCGTTCGCTTGCGCAGCCGCCGCTTCCGCGTCCGTCGAAGTGCCGTCTATCATCCAGGTGCCCGGTATCAATGCATTGCCTGCGCCGGACTGGTCCGCTTGATGCGTACGTCCAGCCATTCGTCCGCCAGCCACCGGAGTATCGCCCGCCGTGAGTGTTCCGTCGCGATCCGTCTTGCCCCGAGCCGTTGCCGCGCGCTCGCGCGCTTCCCGCTGGGTTCCCCGCTGGCGCGCCGGCGCCCTGTTCGGCGGATCGGTGGCCGGCGGTGCCGTGCTCGGCCTGCTCGGCTCGTTGCTGGTGGCCGGCGATGCTCACGCCGACGTCGAGCAGATCGCGCCGACCTCGGGTGCGGTGCTGGGCGCCGCCGTGCCGGCGAACGCCACCTTCGGTGCCGGCACGGACGCCCCGGGCTGGGCCGGCACGGTGGCCCGCGTGGCCGATTCGGTGGTCTCGCTCAAGCTGTCGCAGCTGCGCGACTTCGACGATGTCCAGCAGGGCGGCAGCACCGCCACCGGCTTCGTGGTCGATGCCGAGCGGGGCATCGTGCTGACCAATCGTCATGTGGTCAGCTCGGGTCCGATCCGGCTCTCGGCCACGTTCCAGAATCAGGAGCGCGTCGATGCGGTGCCGATGTACCGCGACCCGATCCATGACTTCGCGTTCATCCGCTACGACCCGGCCACCCTGCGCCACGCGCAACCGGCGTCGTTGCCGCTGCGACCGGACAAGGTGCGCACCGGCCTGGACATCCGCGTGATCGGCAGCGACGGCGGCGAGCAGCTGTCGATCCTGCCCGGCACCATCGCCCGGCTGGACCGGGCCGCGCCCTCGTACGGGCGCTACGGCTACAACGACTTCAACACCTTCTACCTGCAGGCCGCCAGCGGCACCTCGGGCGGCTCATCGGGCTCGCCGGTGATCGATGCGGCCGGCGATGTGGTGGCGTTGAACGCCGCGGCCAACAGCCGCACCGCCTCCAGCTTCTTCCTGCCGCTGCCGCGGGTGCTCAGTGCGCTGCAGCGCCTGCGCGCGGATCTTGCGATCCCGCGCGGCGGCCTGCAGACGATCTTCTCGCACCGGCCGTTCCACGAACTGTCGCGCCGCGGCCTGGGCGGCGACATCGAGCGCGCGGTGCGCGAGGCCACGCCCGCCACCACCGGCATGCTGCTGGTGCAGCAGGTGATCCCCGGCGGGGTCGGTGATGCGGTGCTGGAGGCGGGCGATGTGCTGGTCGGCATCGATGGCGTCACGATCACCGACTTCGTGACGCTGGAGGCGCTGCTGGACGATCGCATCGGCCGGACCCTGTCGATCGATGTGGTGCGTCAGGGCGAATTGATCAGTGTGAGCAGCGAGGTGGCCGACCTGCACGAATTGGCGCCGCGGCGGTTCGTGGAGTTGGGCGATTCGGTCCTGCAGGACATGTCGATGCAGCATGCGCGCGCGATGAACCTGCCGCAGCGCGGTGTGGTGCTGATGCGTCCGGGCTACTTCTTCGACCGGGCCGGCATGCCGCGCGGCGCGGTGATCAACGAGGTGGACGCTCGGCCGGTGGGGAACCTGGACGAGTTCCTGAGCGCGGTGGGCGCGGCCGAGATTGGGCGCGATCTGCTCGTGGGCTACACGGTGCCGGGGCGCGAGTTCGACCGCGAGGTGGCGCAGCTGGCAATCGATGAACGCTGGTTCGGTCACCGCTCCTGCGAGCGGGTCGATGCGGCGCGTTTCTGGGATTGCCGGACGGTCGAGCTGCCTCGCCAGGAACCGCCTGCCGGCACGGCGACGGTGCAGGTGCCGCACTATCGCGATCCGCTGCTGGATCGGGTGGCGCCCGGCATGGTCCGCATCGATTTTCACATCCCGCACGGTGCCGACAACGTCTACGCCCGGCACTTCAAGGGCGTCGGCCTGGTGATCGATCGCGATGCCGGACTGGTCGCGGTCGATCGCAACACCGTCCCCATCGGCCTGGGCGACGCCAGGATCACCTTCTTCGGCTCGCACGGCGTCGACGCGGAGGTGGTGTTCCTGCACCCGCGCCACAACGTGGCGCTGCTGCGCTTCGATCCGGAGGAGCTCGGCGGGGCGCGCTACCAAGCGCTGGAACTGGCCGACATCGATACGCCGTTGCCGAGCGGCAAGGACGGCGGGCTGACGCTGATCGGTCATCGCACCGACGGCACCTTTCGGGCGAACCCGGTGACCGATCCGTCGCGCGTCACCATCGGCTTCGCCGAACCGCGCCTGCCACGCTTCCAGCAGGCGCCGCTGGACGTCTACAGCGTGCCCAACGTGGCACCGTCGCTGGGCGGGCCGCTGGTCGATGATGGCGGCAAGGTGCACGCGCTGTACATGAGCTTCGCCTTCGAGCTCGATCGCGAGATCCAGCAGCGCGAGTTCGCCTTGCCGGCCTACGTGATCCGGGCGGCCCTGCAGCAGTACCGCGAGCAGCGACCCTGGTACTCGATGGATCTGCGGTTGGGCTATCGACCGCTGGCGCTGGCGCGTGAGCGGGGTCTGCCCGATGCGTGGCTGGCGCGTTTCCAGGCCCTGCCGGCCGAGGAGCGGCGCGTGCTGTACGTGGAGCGGGTCATGCCGGCCACCGATGCGGCGGCTCAGCTGTCGACGGGCGACATCCTGCTGGCCATCGACGGTGCGCCGGTGTCGAACCTGTTCCGCGCCGAGCGCGCCTCGCAGCAGCCGCAGGTGACGCTGTCCATCCTGCGAGGCGGACGGGTTCTCGAGGTGCGCATCCGGCCGTCCGCCACGCCGACGCTGGGCACGCGGCGCCTGATCAGCTGGGGTGGCGCGGTGTTCCAGGAGCCGCACGGGGCGATCGGCTTCGAGCAGGGCGTCAGCTTTCCCGGCGTGTACATCGGCGGTACCGCCAAGGGCTCGCCCGCGCTGTGGGACGGGTTGTACCGCAACCGCTTCGTCACCGCCGTGGACGGCCGCCCGGTGCAGGACCTGGACGATTTCATCGCCCTGGTCGGCGCCAAGCGGCAGGACGAGATCACCCGCCTGTCCACCATCGCGATGAGCGGCCGCAAGAGCATCGTGGCGGTGCAGCCGGAGTACAACTTCTGGCCGACCTTCGAGATCCGCCACTCGGCCGATGGCTGGCAGCGCATCGATCATTTGAACTGATCGCCCGAACTGATCCCCGCCCCTCCGAGCGTCGTAGGATCGCGTCATGGACGATAGCGAATTCTTCGATGTGATCGTGGTCGGTGGCGGCATGGTCGGCAGCCTGCTGGCGGCCGCGCTGGCCACCGGGAGTGCCGGGGCGGGTTCCGCGACGAATGCCGGCGCGCCCGAAGCGCCGTCGGTCTGCGTGCTGGAGGCCGCCGAACCTTCACCGTTCGAGCCGGGCAGCGCGCCGGATTACGACATCCGCGTCTCGGCGCTGTCGGTCGCCAGCGAGCGCATGTTCCGTCACGTCGGGGCCTGGGACGGGGTGATGCGCCGCCGTGCCGCGCCGTTCGCGCGCATGCGGGTCTGGGACGGCTGCGCCGACGAGCAGGACGGCACCACGTTCGAGGCGGCCGACGTCGGGGTCGAGGCGCTGGGGCACATCGTCGAGAACCGCGTCATCCAGCTGGCCCTGCTGGAGCGGCTGCGCGAGCTGCCGGGGGTGACGCTGGCCTGCCCGGCCACGCTTGCCGGCTACACGCTCGAGCCGACCGGCGATCGGGTACAGGTGACCCTGCACGACGGACGCACGCTGTACGCCGGTCTGCTGGTCGGCGCCGACGGTGCCCGCTCCACGGTCCGGCGGCTGGCCGGCATCGACTGCCCGCGCGAGCCCTACGATCAGCGCGCCATGGTCGCCACGGTGCGCACCGAGCTGCCGCAGCAGGCGATCACCTGGCAGCGCTTCATGCCCGCCGGACCACAGGCCATGCTGCCGTTGGTCGGCTCGAACGCCTCGCTGGTCTGGTACCACGGCGACGAGGAGGTCGAGCGGCTGAGCGAGCTCGACGAGGCGGCGTTCCTGGCCGAACTGCATGCCGCGTTCCCGGCCGTGCTCGGTCGCATCGAACACGTGCACGAGCGCAGCAGCTTTCCGATCGCCAAGGCACACGCCGAACGCTACATCGCACCGCGCGTCGCGCTGATCGGCGATGCCGCGCACACCGTCCACCCGCTGGCCGGGCAGGGCGTGAACCTGGGCATGCTGGATGCCGGTGCACTGGCGCAGACCCTGCACGCCGCGCGCGCCCGCGGGCGCGATATCGGCGCCAGTCGCACGCTGCGCGCCTACGAACGCTGGCGACGGCCGGAGAACGCGCTGATGGTCGAGGTGCTCGACGGCTTTCACCGAGCGTTCCAGCCGCAACCTTCGCCGCTGCAGCGGGTGCGCGCGCTGGCATTGGACCTTGCCGATCGCGCCGGACCGATCAAGCACCTGGTCAGCCGACACGCCATGGGGCTAGGCGGCGACCTGCCACGGATCGCGAAGTAGCCGATTCCGGGCGAGCGGGCAGGGGCGGGCGCGCCAGCGCGTTCAGCCGTCCGGAATCAGCCGCTTGCCCAGGCTGACCGCCGCATCGACCCGGTACCCCAGCGCCCGGTAGAACGCCAGCACCGCTTCGTTCTCGTTGCGCACCTGCAAGTTCAGCTTCGGGCAACCGATCGCCTCCAGCCGCCGCTCGGCCTCTTGCATCAACAGCCGGCCGATGCCCTGGCCCTGCAGCTCAGGGTCCACGGCCAGGTAGTTGACCCAGCCGCGGTGTCCGTCGTAGCCGACCATCATCGCGGCCACCAGCTCGGCGTCGCGTTCGCCGACCAGGAACAGGCCGTCGTCCACCGCCAGCTTGCGATCGATGTCGCGATCCGGATCGTTCCAGGGGCGCACGAGCTCGCAGCGGCGCCACAGCGCGATGGTGGCGGCGCGGTCGGTGCGGGCGAAGGGGCGGATCAACATGGATCGGATGCTGCCACGGGGGGATCCGGCAGGCCACCGTGGCGCGATTGGTACACTGGGGGAGTCGTCTGACGAACCCGATCCGAAGAGAGTCGCCCGCATGCCCGTGTATCGCTCGCGCACCACCACCCATGGCCGCAACATGGCCGGCGCGCGCGCGCTGTGGCGCGCCACCGGGATGAAGGACGGCGATTTCGACAAGCCGATCATCGCCATCTCGAACTCCTTCACCCAGTTCGTGCCCGGCCACGTTCACCTGAAGGATCTGGGCCAGCTGGTGGCGCGCGAGATCGAGGCGGCCGGCGGCATCGCCAAGGAGTTCAACACCATCGCGGTCGACGACGGTATCGCGATGGGGCACGGCGGCATGCTGTACAGCCTGCCCAGCCGCGAGATCATCACCGATGCGGTCGAGTACATGGTCAACGCGCACTGCGCCGATGCGCTGGTGTGCATCTCCAACTGCGACAAGATCACACCCGGCATGCTGAACGCGGCGATGCGCCTGAACATCCCGGTGGTGTTCGTGTCCGGTGGCCCGATGGAGTCGGGCAAGGTCAAGGTCGAGGACCTGGGCAGCGCGGCGATGGCCGCCATCGGTGCCAGCGGCGGTACCGGCAATCACCGCATCATCAAGCTCGACCTGGTCGATGCGATGGTGGCGGCGGCCGATCCGGGTCGTGACGACGAGGAGATCGACGCCATCGAGCGCAGCGCCTGCCCGACCTGCGGCTCGTGCTCGGGCATGTTCACCGCCAACAGCATGAACTGCCTGACCGAGGCGCTGGGTTTGTCGCTGCCGGGCAACGGCTCCACGCTGGCCACCCATTCGGCGCGCGAGGCGCTGTTCAGGCGCGCCGGCCGTCTGATCGTGGACATCACGCGGCGCCACTACGAGGAAGATGACTTCAGCGTGCTGCCGCGCAGCATCGCCAACTTCCGCGCGTTCGAGAACGCCATGACGCTCGATATCTGCATGGGTGGCAGTACCAACACCATCCTGCACCTGCTGGCGGCGGCGCAAGAGGGCGAGGTCGCCTTCTCGCTTGACGACATCGATCGGCTGTCGCGCGAGGTGCCGCACCTGTGCAAGGTCGCGCCCAGCACCCAGAAATATCACATGGAGGACGTGCATCGCGCCGGTGGCGTGTTCGGCATCCTCGGCGAGCTGTTCCGTGCCGGCATGCTGCACGGTGACAGCCCCACCGTGCACTCGCCGAGCATGGAGGCGGCCATCGCCAAGTGGGACATCACCATCAGCACCGATCCCGAGGTCGCCACGTTCTACAAGGCCGCCCCGGGCGGCGTGCCCACCCAGACCGCGTTCAGCCAGAGCCGGCAGTGGGAGACGCTGGACGATGATCGCGCCGATGGCTGCATCCGCGATCTGGAGCACGCCTACTCCAAGGATGGCGGGCTGGCGGTGCTGTACGGCAACATCGCGCTGGACGGCTGCGTGGTCAAGACCGCCGGGGTCGACGAGAGCATTCACGTGTTCAGCGGGCCCGCCCGCATCGTCGAGAGCCAGGACGCGGCGGTGGCCGCGATCCTGGACAAGAAGATCGACGAAGGGGACGTGGTGCTGATCCGCTACGAAGGTCCCAAGGGTGGCCCCGGCATGCAGGAGATGCTGTACCCGACCAGCTACCTGAAATCGATGGGGCTGGGCAAGGCCTGCGCCCTGCTGACCGACGGCCGATTCTCCGGTGGTACCTCCGGGCTGTCGATCGGGCACGTCTCCCCCGAAGCTGCCGAAGGCGGCGCGATCGGGCTGGTGGAGGAGGGCGACATGATCGACATCGACATCCCGAACCGCACCATCGACGTGCGCGTCGACGAGGCGACGCTTGTCCGCCGGCGCCAGGCGATGGATGCGCGCGCCGACGGCGGCTGGAGGCCGGTGGATCGCGATCGTGTCGTGTCCCAGGCGCTGCACGCCTACGCAGCCCTCACCACCTCGGCCTCGCGCGGGGCGGTGCGCGACGTCTCGCAGCTGGACCGATGAGCGACGACACGATCAAGAGCAAGCCCGACCCCGCGACGGCGATGGCCGAGCTGCGCCAGTCGGCGCGCACCGTCCAGCTGGCCACCGTCGATGCCGACGGCCTGCCGCGCTGCAGCTACACCCCGTTCGCGTTCGACGAGGATGGGGCGCTGCTGATCTTCATCAGCGACCTGTCCCGCCACACCGGCGAGCTGCTGAATCAGCCGCGCTGCAGCGCCATGCTGATCGCCGACGAGGCGGCCTCCAGCGAGGTGTACGCGCGCCTGCGCGTCACCTGGGCCTGCCGGGCCGAGTTCATCGCGCGCGAGGCCCCCGGCTGGGGCGAGCGGCTGGCTCGCTTGAAGGCGCGTCAGGGCAAGCTGGTCGAACTGCTCGAGACGCTGGCCGACTTTCGCCTGTTCCGGTTGGTGCCCGAGTCGGGGCTGTTCGTGATGGGGTTCGGTCAGGCCTACCAGCTGCACGGCCAGGCGCTGGACGAGTTCGAGCACGTGCGCGAGGCTTAGACTCGTCAGCGATCGCGGCGAATGTCGCGAACCTGTGCACGCCGGTTCAAGTCGGCACGCCGACGGGCCGTTAGACGGGCAAGGCACCCGCGCCTTGTCCGGAGCGTTGCATGAACACTCTCACGTTGCTGCTTGTCGTCTGTCTGGCCCTGACGGTGCTCGGAGTCGTTCTCTACAACCGGCTGGTGGCGCTGCGCAATCGTGTGCGCAACGCCTATTCGCAGATCGATGTGCAGCTGCAACGACGCTACGAGCTGATCCCCAACCTGGTGGAGACCGCGCGTGCCTATCTGGTGCACGAGCGCGAGACCCTGCTGGCGGTCACCGAGGCGCGCAACGGCGCCGAGCGGTGTCGGCAGGCGGTCCTGAGCGCGGGCACGGACGCGGTGGCAGGTCCCGGCACTGAACCTGGCACCGGCCTCGGCACGGGCCCCGGCCCCGGCCCCGGCGCGGAGCGTGGCCCGGTCGCGGAGCTTGCGGCGGCCGAGCGCGGCGTCGCCGGTGCGCTCGGTCAGCTGAACCTGGTCATGGAGGCCTATCCGGAGCTGAAGGCGGACGAGCGCATGAATCGCCTGCACGAGGACCTGGCCTCCACCGAGAACCGCGTGGCGTTCGCCCGCCAGGCGTACTCGGATGCCGTCATGCGCTACAACACCGGCGCCGAGTCCTTTCCGGCCATCCTGGTCGCCCGTGCCCTGCGCTTCCTGCCGGCCGAGCTGTTCGAGGCGGCTTCCGAGGAGCATCGCGAGGCCATCACCGTCAGTTTCGCCTGAGCCACGGTCGACGCTCCGGTCTCGTCCGCTCCGTCATGGACGTCTTCGGTGCACAGGCCAGCGCCCGCAGCCGCTCGCGTTGGCTGATCGTCCTGTTCATCGTCGCGCTGGCGCTGATGGGCGTCGGCCTGCACGTGGCCGTGACCGGCGTGGCGATGCTGTTCGGCGTGGTGCCCTCGTTGAGCGAACCGAATGCCCCGGTTCGCGCCATGATCGCGCTGCTGTGGGCCGGGGTGCTGCTGGGCACGCTGTTCCGCTGGCTGGACGTGCGTGACGGCGGCGAGAAGCTTGCCCGGCGGCTCGGCGCGGCGCCGCTGGCCGAGCACCAGCGCCGAGAGGGCGAAGGCGCACTGGGCAACATCGTCGCCGAGATGTCGATAGCCGCCGCGGTCCCGGCACCGGCGGTGTTCGTGATGTCGCGCGAATCGAGCCTGAACGCGTTCGTGCTGGGCACACCAGGCACCGGGCACGTGCTCATCGTCACGGCCGGTGCGCTCGAGGCGTTCGACCGCGACCAGCTGCAGGCGGTGGTGGCGCACGAGTTCGGGCACATCGCCACCGGTGACACGCTGGTCAACATGCGGTTGCTGGTCGCGTTGGGCGGATTGCACGCGCTGGACGAGATCGGGCAGCTGTGGCAATCCCGGGCCGACCAGGGGCAGATTCACCCCGGCGTGGTGCTCGGTGGTGCGCTGCGCCTGTTCGCCAGCCTCGGCGTGCTGCTGGGCAGTGTGCTGCGTGCCGCGGTGTCGCGCCAGCGCGAATACCTGGCCGACGCTCAGGCGGTGCAGTTCACCCGCGATCCATCGGCGCTGGCCGGTGCGCTGCACGTGCTGGCGCATGTACGCGACGAGGTGGCGCTGCACGATCACCGCGGGGCCGAGCTTGCGCATCTGTGCTTCTCGGGCGGGACCGCGCCGTGGTGGCGCCGGACCCTGGCCAGCCACCCACCGCTATCGTCTCGCATCGCCGCGATCGATCCGTCCTTTTCGACCCGGATGCGCGTGCGCGCCCGGGCGGCATCGCGCGCCCGATCTCGCACCCGGGTGCGCAACCAGGCGCGCAGTCGATCGATCACGACAGGTACGCCGCCAGCACCTCGGCCAGTCGATCCGGCCGGTCGGTGACGATGCCGTCGACCTGGCGCGCGATCAGGCGGCGCATGGTGGCCTCGTCGTTCACGGTCCAGTAGACCGACCGGATGGCGTGTGAACGCGCAAGGTCGATGAACGCCGGGGTGTCCAGCGGCAGACCGGCGTAGCGCACCGGAATCTGCAGGAAGCGGTAGGGCAGCGCGGTGCGGCGCCGATGACGCAGGAAGTACAGCGATACCACCTCCGACTTGCCGGCCGCGGTCGCCACCGTCGGGGCCAGCTGGCGGAAGCGCTCTAGCACCGCCGTGTGGAAGCTGCCCACGGTGACGTCGTCCCCGCGATCGGCCCGCTCGATGGTCTCGGCCACTCGCTGCGCCGCCCGCGGATCGCGGTCCTTGATGTCGATGTTGATGCGCACCGTGGGGTAGCGCTCGAACAGGGCATCCAGCGGCTCGATGCGCGCCCCGTCGCCGCGCCAGTCGCGCCCGTCCGGGTCGCGGAAGCGATAGCCGGCGTCCAGGCGTCCGAGCGCCTGGGCGGTGTGCGCACGCACCGGTCCTTGCGCCTCGGTGGTGCGGTCCAGCCGCTCGTCGTGCACCACCATCACGCGCTCGTCCCGGCTCAGGCGCACATCGGTCTCCAGCACGTGTGCACCGACCGCCAGCGCCCAGTCGAAGGCGAACGCGGTGTTCTCGGGGCGCAGCAGCGTCGAGCCGCGGTGCGCGTAGATCAGGGGGCGCAAGGCGACGGGCGAGGTGGATCGCGGGTAGCCTTCGTCCGATGTCACGACGATTCTCCTTGATGGCCGGCGGTACGCCTTCGCTGGCGGTGGTGGCGGCCGGTGCCCTGGGCTGCGCGGTGATCGGTGGCGCGATCGGTGCCGGCGGTGCACTGCTGGTGGCAGGACCCGTCGAACCGGTGACCCTGGAGGGTAGCGGGCGGGCACCGGCGGTGCCCGTCACGCCCGGTGCCGTGCCGTTGGCCTCACCGACGGCCGAGTCCACGGCCGAGTCCACGGCCGAGTCCACGGCCAAGTCCACGGTCGGGCCCTTCGCGCCGGCTACCGAGGCCTTCGTGCTGCCGACGGCGGACGATGCCGAGGTGGCGGCGATCGCCTCGCTGAATCGTGCGCTGGACGCGGCCGCCGCCGAACGCTCGCAGCTGGCCGCCACGCTGGTCGGGCTGAGCCGCGACATCGAGGCGCTCGAACAGGCGCTCGGCGCGTTCAACCTGCCGATGGGCGAATCGGCCGGCCAGGCCGGTGCGCTGGCACAGGCTGACGGGCAGTCAGCCTCGGGCGGCGAACCGGCCCGGGGCCGAGGGGTGCGCAACGGCCTGGATGTGGACAGCCTGGTCGGTGCCGGGGTGGACCCGTTGGTGTCGGCCGAGCTGCAGCGGCGCAACGATGCCTGGCAGCTCGCCCGGCTGGAGCTGGTGGACCGTGCCGCGCGAGAAGGCTGGGAAGACTCCGACGAGCTGGACCGTCAGCTGGATCAGCTGGGGGAGGAGCGCCCGGATCTGCGCGAGGAGCTCGGGGACGATCGCTACGATGCCTATCTGTACGAATCCGGACGGCCCAACCGCATCAGCGTGGCCTCGGTGATTCCGGGCTCGGCGGCCGAGGTGGCCGGTCTGCGCGCCGGCGATCTGGTGTTCGGCTACGCCGGTGAACGGCTGTTCGATGTGCGCTCGCTGCAGCGCGCCTCCCGCGCCGGCAGCCTGGGCGAGACCGTCACGCTGGAGGCGCGGCGCGATGGGCAATCGCTGTCGCTGCCGATCCCGCGAGGTCCGCTGGGCGTCTCGCTGTCACCGCTGCGACGCGAGCCCTGATCGGCCCGAACCGCGCGCCCCACGGGTCGCCGGCATGCCGCGCACGGGCGCGTGGCCAGCGCTCGAACTCGCTCAGCCGTCCTTGACCGTGAGTTCCAGTGTCAGCGTGGCTCGCAGCGTGTCCCCCGGTTCCAGCACCTGCACACCGGCATCGATGCCGCTGGCGTGCAGGTTGACACCATCGTTGGCGTTGGTCACCGGCTCCACCGCGAAGTGCGGGGCGTCCGGGTTGAACAGCACCAGGTGCGAACAGACCGGACTGGCCTGCAGGGTCAGGCTGATGCCGCTTGCCGTCCAGTCGATGCACGTGCGTCCGCTCAGGCCGGCGAAGCAATGATCGATGCGCTGCTCGGGGTCCAGCGCGCGCGGCTGGCGAAAATCCAGCTCGGCCGGCAGCGGCTGCGCGGCGCCATCCGGCAGCGCATCGCCGTCGGCATCCGGATAGACCGCCTGCACCGGCACGGTGAGGGTCGGGCCACCCCCGTCGATGTCGCGCACGAAGTAGGGGTGCCAGCCGAAACCTGCCGGCATGGCGCTGTCGCCGCGGTTGGTCAGCGAGATCTCCGACATCAGACGCGCATCGGTCAGGGTGTGGTCCAGCGTCGCCTCGATCGGCCAGGGCCAGTCCGATGCGTTGTCGGCATTGCGCGAATCGAAGCGGCACAGCGCTCGGCTGTCGCTGACGGTCTCGACCTGCCAGGGCAGGGCGCGCAGTGCGCCGTGGATGGCGTGACGTTCCGGACGGCCGAGCTGGTGGCTGCGCCCCTCGAACGTGAACGCGCCGTCACGGATCCGGTTGCTGTACGGAATCATCATGAAGCAGGCCGCATTGAGCGCCGAGGCGGCCTCGCCAACCGCCTGCGCCTCCCGGCAATCGGGCACCAGCGACAGCCAGGCATCGCCCCGACGCGCCTGCAGGGCCTGCCACTGCACTCCGTGCTCGGGATCCAGCCAGAGCCGCAGCCGCCCGCTCGCCAGTTCGATCGTCATGCTCCGCCCTCGTTCATCGCCGGACGGCATCTTAACGTTGTCTTTGCGGCCCTGTTGCGAGTGCTCGGGCGACTTCCTACACTGCCGGCCTGACGCCGATCCGGCGCCGCCCGTCTCACGCTCTGCCGATGCTCCGTTCCCGTTTTCCGATCGTCCTCGCCGCCGGCTGCCTGTCGATCCTGCTCGCCGGAGGTGCGCTCGCCCAGGGGCTGACGCTGGGCGAGCCGGACGAGCCCGACACGCTCGACCTGGGCGCGCCGGCCGATCCGGCCACCGGTACCGCACGGCCCACCGCCCCGACGCAGCCGCCGGCGACCCGGCCGGTTCCGCAGGCACCGGCCGCGCAGCAGGCCCCCGCAGCCCCGACGGCTCCGACGGCATCCCAGCGTAGCGGGGCCGGCCCGCTGGCACCCCAGGTCCAGGACGGGGCGGCATTGACGCGCGAGACGGTCGGCGCCTGGGAGGTGGCCTGCGCCGAGAACGGACAGTGCGCCATGGCGCAGATCGGCAACGACGGCAGCGGCACGCCGGTGCTGGAGATGGTGATCCGCAAGCTGCCCGAACCGCTCGAGGTCGGTGAGCGCACCGCCATCGCCGTGCTGGACGTGGTCACGCCCCTGGGCGTGGTGCTGACCGACGGTTTGGGGCTGACCATCGACGGCGGACAGACCGAGGCCGCGCCGTTCCAGATCTGCACCGAGCAGGGCTGCCTGGTGCGCGAGCCGATCGACCAGGGCCTGATCGATCGATTGAAGAGCGGTAACGTGGCGCGCTTGGAGATCGTGGCAGCCAATCGCGGCCCGATCGCCGCCGACCTGTCGCTGTCCGGCTTCACCAAGGGCTACGACACGATCAAATGACCGGCACGGCGGCGGGCGGGAACGCGGCGATGAACGCGTTGACGGTGGCCGTGATCGGTGCCGGCGGCATCGGCCGGGCGCTGGCCCATGCGCTGCTGGCGCGCGACGATGTCGAGCGGGTGCTGCTGGTGTCGCGGCGTGACGACATCACGCTCGACGATCCCGGTGGGGCGCTGACCGTGACGGCGCTGGACGTCACCGACGAAGGGCAGGTGGCCGATTGGCTGCAGGGTCTCGAACGGCTGGACTGGCTGATCAACACCGTGGGCATGCTGCACGACGATCGGCACGGGCCGGAGAAGTCGATCCGGCAGTTCGACGCCGATCACCTGATGAACAGCATGCGCATCAACTGTGCGCCGACGCTGCTGCTCGCCAAGCACGCCCAGGGCTTGCTCAAGCGCAGCGAGCGCGGCGTGTTCGCCACGGTCTCGGCGCGGGTCGGCAGTATCGAGGACAACGCGCTGGGCGGCTGGTACAGCTACCGGGCCTCGAAAGCGGCGCTGAACATGGCGCTCAAGTGCCTGTCCATCGAATGGCAGCGCATGGCCACGTCGATCCGCGTGGCCGCGCTGCACCCCGGCACCACGGATACCGCCCTGTCCGAGCCGTTCCAGGCCAACGTGCCCGCCGCCAAGCTGTTCACGCCGGCCTTCACCGCCGATCGGCTGCTGGAGCGCATCGACTCGCTGCACGACATGCCGTCCGGCCAGTTCCTGGCCTGGGATGGCGAACACTTGCCCTGGTAGGCGCGCACCCGGGCAGGTGCGTCTGGGCAGGCGCATCCGAACGGACGCGCCGCTCAGCCCACCCGCACGTTGGCGTCGAAGTCGAACAGCGAAGCGTCGTGCAGGTGCGAGGGCACGACCTGCCCCAGCGCGGTGAGCATCGAGGCGATGCGTGACGGATCGTCGGCCTCCCAGCTGGCCAGCTGCGCCTTCATCGCCTGACGCTGCAGGTTGGGCTGCGAGCCGCACAGGGTGCACGGGATGATCGGGTAACCGGCAGCCGCCGCGTGCCGGGCGATGTCGCGCTCGCGGCAGCGGATCAACGGGCGGATGACGATGTGCTGCCCATCGTCGCTGTGCAGCTTGGGCGGCATGCTCTTGATCGAGCCGCCGTGAAACAGGTTCAGCAGCAGGGTCTCCAGCGCATCGTCGGCATGGTGGCCGAGCGCGATCCGCGTGGCACCGATCTCGGTGGCGGTGCGGTACAGGATGCCGCGGCGCAACCGCGAGCACAATCCGCAGGTGGTGCGCCCGGCCGGCACCTTGTCGGTGACGATCGAGAACGTGTCCTCCTCCACGATGCGGTAGTCCACGCCCAGCCCGGCCAGCCACTCGGGCAGCACGTGTTCCGGAAAGCCCGGCTGCTTCTGGTCCAGGTTGACGGCGGTGAGGCGAAAGTCGATCGGGGCGACGCGCTGCAGGTGCAGCAGCAGGTCCAGCATCGTGTAGCTGTCCTTGCCGCCGGACAGGCAGACCATCACATGGTCCCCGTGTTCGATCAGGCGATGCTCGACCACCGCCTTGCCGGTCTCGCGCTTCAGGCGCGTCCACACCGCGGCCGCCGAGTGGGCCTGCGGCATCTGTACGGGATGGACGACGGCGTTCATGCGTGTAGTGTCGCCCGGATGCGCTCGTCGCGCCAGTGATGGGCGCCTGCGCTCGCAGAGCCTGCCGAGCGTGAACGCCGAGGAGCCTGGGGAGCCTGCGCCCGGCGGCCACCAGCGCGGTGTCGACCGATCCAGCGCTCGGTGGCCACATCGGTGTCCGCTTGCGCACCGGGACCGGCATCGGAATCGACACCGGACACCAGCAACGGATCCAGCGATCCGGCTCTGCGTCGCGGGCATTCGGGGCCGGCGGGATCGGATAGTCTCTGGTACGAGCACATCACGGCGCGTGGCCCTTCTGGACCCGCCATCCGCTACCCCATGATCCGGCCACGCGCGTACCGAACAGACCACCACCCGCTACCCGTCCGCCGCCGAGGCGACGAACCCTTGTCCCGCCTTCAGGGAGATCCTGCATGAACAAGCGTACCGATGTTCCCGACATGTCCGACCTTGTCGAGATCGACAAGCGGCATGTCTGGCACCATCTCACCGCCCACCAGGCGCTGAAGCACAAGGATCCGCTGGTCATCGTGCGCGGTGACGGCATGCGCATCTGGGATCAGAACGGCAAGGAGCACCTGGATGCGGTGTCGGGGGCGGTCTGGACGGTGAACCTGGGCTACGGGCGCACCCGCATCGCCGATGCGGTCCGCGACCAGTTGGTCGAGATGTGCTACTTCGCAGGCTCTGCCGGCAACGTGCCGGGCATCCGCTACGCCGAGCAGCTGATCGACAAGATGCCGGGCATGAGCCGGGTGTACTACTGCAATTCCGGGACGGAGGCGAACGAGAAGGCCTACAAGATGGTGCGCCAGATCGCCGCGAAGGACGGTGGCCGGAAGCACAAGATCCTGTACCGCGACCGCGACTATCACGGCTCCAGCATCGCCACCTTGTCCAGCTGCGGGCAAGGCGAGCGAAAGGCCCACTACGGCCCGTTCACGCCCGGCTTCGTCGAGGTGCCGCACTGTTCGGCCTACCGCAGCGAGTTCGGCGAGGAGGCCGACTTCGGCGTCAAGGCGGCCCGGGAGATCGAGAAGGTCATCCAGCTCGAGGATCCGGACACGGTCGGTGCGCTGTGCCTGGAGCCGATCACCGCCGGCGGCGGCGTCATCACCCCGCCCGAGGGCTATTTCGAGACGGTCCAGGAGATCTGCCGCAAGTACGGCGTGCTGCTGCACATGGACGAGGTGGTGTGCGGCCTGGGCCGCACCGGCAAGTGGTTCGGCTACCAGCACTACGGCATTCAGCCGGACATCGTCACCATGGCCAAGGGCGTGGCCTCGGGCTACGCCGCCATCGCCTGCACGGTCACCACCGAGGCGGTGTTCGATCGGTTCAAGGAAGACGACGACACGATGGGCTACTTCCGCGACATCAGCACCTTCGGCGGGTGTGCGGCCGGTCCTGCCGCTGCGCTGGAGACGATGAGGATCATCGAGGAGGAGAACCTGCTCGACAACGCCGCCCGGACCGGCGAATACCTGATGGAGAAGCTGCGCGGGCTGCAGAACAAGCACGAGATGATCGGCGACGTGCGGGGCAAGGGCTTGTTTGCAGGCCTGGAACTGGTCCAGGACCGGCATACCAAGCAGCCGGTGGACGAGAGCGTACCGATCCGGATCGCCGCCGATTGCATGGAGCAGGGCGTGGTCATCGGTCGCACCAACCGCAGCAACGAGCATGGGTTCAACAACGTGTTGCTGCTGGCGCCAGCGCTGATCGCCACGCCGGCCGACATCGACACCGTGGTCGAGGCGATCGATCAGGCGCTGGGTCGGCTGATTGGCTGATCGCTCCGACCGAGGCGCCCGGAGCTCGCCGCACGCGGCGGCGATGTTCTCGATCATCGACACGGGGGGGTCGTGTGGAAGGCCGGGCGTTGCCCGGGCCGGGAAGCACCGTGCCTCTCGATGCGTCGCAGTCTCCCCGCCACTCCCGCTCGGGCCGATCACCCGAATCGGGTAGGCAGGCGCCGACCGGGCTTGCATCAGCGGCCGGCCGAGCGCTGCGGCCGACGCGCGACGCTCGGCCCGAAGCCGGCGAAATCGGGGGTGGCGCAACCTTCCGAATCCGTTCGGCTGGCCTTTGGCCGAGGTTGGGGTGATTCTTCATGTCATGCGCGTTGCTCCGTGGCAAGTTTCGGACGTTATGCATCGGTAGCAACCCGATAGAACGCATGAACCGAACAGCCATCAGCAGCCCGCCCACCGCCAGCGTTCACCGCATGCTGCTGGTCGAGCAGGCGGCCGACACACCGACCCGTGACAGCGCCCGCGATCGCGGCCGCGCAGGCCTGGGCGCCTGCGCAAGCGTCGCCTGATACCCGATTCCCGTGACGGCATCGGGCCGCAGTCCGATCCAGACTGGGTACCCTGTCCACTTCAGAAGGGGCCGAAAGCCTGCCGTGTCCACGTCGATTCGCCATCGCCATCGTTGCACTATCGCTCGCCGAGGGCTGTCGCTGCACCCATCTCGGGGCCTGTGGCCGATCGCCTTGGCCTGTCTGGTGCTCGCGGTTCCCGCGCCCACCCGGGCACAGGAGCCGGTGCTGGACGCCGACGAGATCGTGCGCTCGCTGGGCGGTGCGCCGGCCGCCGCGCCGGCACGAACCCGCTCGCTGGGCGCGCCCACGCGAGGCATCGCAGGTGTGCGGGCCGGACGACAGGCGTTCGACAACATCGTGTTCCAGCGCGGAGCCGCCACCATCGATCCGCCGGCCCGGGCGCAGCTGGACCAGCTGGGTTTGGCGCTACGCACGATCAATCAGCGCGACCGATCAGCCCGCTTCGTCCTGGAAGGGCACACCGACAGCGCCGGTGACAGCGCCTCCAACCAGCAGCTGTCGCTAGCGCGCGCGCAGGCCATTCACCACTACCTGGTCGACCGGTTCGGTCTGCCCGCCGACCGTCTCATCGCCGTCGGACGTGGCGAGACGCAACCGATCGCCACCAACTCGACGGCCGACGGCCGGCGACAGAACCGGCGTGTCGTCATCGCCAGGAAACCGCAATGAAGACACCGAGCCCCCTGAATGCGCCCGCCCGCGAGCGAGTCCACCCGCCAGCCCTCGAGCCAATCCTCGAGCATGTCCTCGAGCCAGTCCTCGAGCCTGTCCGCCCGTCGCTGGCCAGGCCCGCCGGGCGTCGCTGGCGGGTGGTGGCCTGCAGCGCGCTCGCCATCATCGCGCTGAGCGCCTGTTCGACCGCGCAGCTCGACAAGGCCAAGCGCATGGCCGGCGCCTCCGGTCGCGCCACCATGGCCGCGTTGCCGTTGATCGGGCGGGTGGTCACCGCCTACGGATCCCCGTACGCCGATCTGATCGTCGCGTTCGCCGCGGCCATCGCACCGGAGCGTGACGACGAGGACTACGGCGACGAGGATTACGACGACGAGGACTACGACGACGAGGACTACGACGACGAGGATTACGACAACGAGTTCGCCCAGGACATCGATTTCGGCGACCTCGACGGCCCCGCGCCGCGCCGCGAGCGCTCCGATCGCCGTCGGCGCGAGGGCGATGCGCTTGCGATCGATGTGCTGGTCGCCGAGGTGGACGTGGTGCGCGAGTCGCGCGGCGGGGGTGCCGTGCGCGTCGCACCGGTGCGCAACGGCGAGACGCTGACAGCCGAGGACAACTACAAGGTTCAGATCAGCTGCAACCGTGACTGCTACGCCTATGTGGCGCAGCTGGACACGACCGGGCGACTCGATCCGATCCTGCCCAGCGGCTTCGTGGACGTGCAGAATCCGCTGCCGGCGGACCGCCTGACCGCCTTGCCCTCGGCCGACAATTGGTTCTTCCTGGACGACAGCACCGGCATCGAGCAGATCTACTTCATCCTCTCCAGCGAACCGCGCCCCGACATCGAGGCGATCTTCACCCGCATCAGCGCGGCCAACGAGAACCTGGAACTGCTGGAGCCGGTGTCCCTGCAGCCCGAGGAAAGGTTGCCGCTGACGCGTGGCATCGGTGGCGTGCGTACCGGACGCGCCACGCTGGTCACCACCTCGGACGGGTTCGAGGCCTCGTACGTGTCGACCGTGCTGGAGTCGATCGATGCCGAGCTGGTGGTGACGCGCTGGTTCCGGCACGAGTGATCGGCTGTCCGGTATTCATCGATCGGTCTTGTCGTCGGTCTTCCGGCTGAGCGTGGCGCGATGTCGCGCCGCGCGGTGCGCCCCGTGCCGGTGGTGTATTCGGTGCAACGGACGACATCGCTGATAGCCTGTGCGGTCTTGCGCACCGACAGGTCCCTTGCCCGTGACAGAGCTCAACAACGCCGCCGTGCCGGTCATCCTGGCCGGCGGATCAGGCACGCGCCTGTGGCCCTTGTCGCGGGCCGACTACCCCAAGCAGTTCCTGGGGTTGGCCGGCGAGCGCACGCTGCTTCAGGACACGGTGCTGCGCGGCCAGGCGGTTTGCGGCGCAGCGCCTATCGTGGTGGCATCGGAGCCGCATCGCTTCCTGGTGGCCGAGCAGGTGTCGGCGATCGGTTCGGGGCAGGCGACGATCCTGCTCGAGCCTGCGGCACGCAACACCGCCGCGGCCATCGCGGTGGCGGCCCACCGCGTGGCGGCCAGCTCCCCCGAGGCGGTGATGCTGGTCATGCCGGCCGATCATCGCATCGATGACGACGCGGCGTTCCAGAAGGCGATCGAGCGATCGATCGCGGCGGCCCGCGACGGGGCCATCGTGCTGCTGGGCGTCCAGCCGACGCGACCTGACACCGGCTACGGCTACATCACCGTGGACGGAGGTGCCGGCCAGGGTGGCACCCTCGGCATCGCCCGATTCGTCGAGAAGCCGGACGCCGAGGCGGCACGGGCACTGATCGCGCAGGGCGACTGCTATTGGAACAGCGGCATGTTCGTGTTTCGGGCCGACACCTTCCTGGCGGCACTGCTGAGATTGGAACCGGACATGCACGCCGCCACCCAGCGCTCGGTCGAGGGCGCGCAGCAGGATCTGGATTTCCTGCGTCTGGAGGCCGAGTCGTTCCGGGCCTGTCGTTCGGTGGCGGTCGATGTGGCGATCATGGAGCGCCTCGAAGGGGCGCGCCTGGTGCCGTTCGCCGGCGGCTGGTCGGACATCGGCAGCTGGGATGCGGTGCACGACACCAGTTCCGCCGACGCCCGCGGCAACGTGTGCCTGGGCGATGCCCTGGTGCGCGGTTGCGACACCAGCTACGTGCGAGCCGAGTCGCGTCTGGTGGTGGCGCTGGGATTGACCAACACCGTCGTGGTGGAGACACCGGATGCGGTGCTGGTGCTGGACCGCAACCATGCTCAGGACCTGAAGTCGGCGTTGGCGGTGCTCGCCGACGACGAGCGCGGCGAGCTGACGACCCATCAGACCTGCTATCGGCCCTGGGGCCACTACGAATCGCTGATCGTCGGCGAGCGATTTCAGGTCAAGCGCATCACCGTCAAGTGCGGGGCGATCCTGTCGCTGCAGAAGCACTTCCACCGCGCCGAGCACTGGGTGGTGGTCAAGGGCACCGCCGAAGTCACCCGCGATGACGAGGTCATCATGCTGACCGAGAACGAGTCGGTCTACCTGCCTCTCGGGGCGGTGCACCGCATGCACAACCCGGGTCGCATCCCGCTGGAGATCATCGAGGTGCAGACCGGCAGCTACCTGGGCGAGGATGACATCGTGCGCCTGGGCGACCAGTACGGGCGAGGGTAGGGAAGGGCCCCGCAAGCAAAAAAAAAAGGCCTGGTTCCGTGAGGAGCCAGGCCTATCTGTCACGCCTCGATGTGACCTGTCGACGCTGCCCCCCCGGAATCGATGTTCCGGGGGGGCAGCGGTTGCGGACTACTGGGCCAGCTCGCCCAGCTTCTCCAGCATCGGCTGCAGCACCGGATCGAGCACATCGGCCACGCCGTCGATCGAGGTCGCCTCGTCCACCAGCGGCCGCAGTCGGTCGATGCCGCTGCCGACCACCTTCGACAACGGTGCGCGCAGCGTCTCGGGCGCCGATTGCAGCGACGTGGCCACGCCGTCCAGCGCAGAGCTGGCCTGCTCGATGCGCGGCAAGGCGGCCTGCGCCGACTCGATGTCGGTGACGCTGGCCAGCGAGGCGCTGGTACGCCCGAACACACCGCCCAGCTGACGGCTGATGGCACCCAGATCGAAATCGGACGTGTCGGTGTCCGACTCGCTCGACGGGTCCGCCTCGGTAGCCACATCGGCGCTGTCGCCTTCGCCCTCGGTCACGTTGACCTCGGTCTCGGCCGCCTCGGCCCCTTCGTCGGCCGTCTGCTCGGTTGCCCCTTCCGCCTGCTCGGCCGCCTGGTCGGTGGTCTCGGCCACCTCGGCCGCCACTTCCTCACCGACGTTCTCGGCCTCGTCTGCCGCTGCTTCAGTCGTCTCTTCCAGCTCGACCGCGGCCTCGTCGGTTGCCGCGTCAGCTTCGACAACGGCTTCCTCGGTGGCCTGCTCGGTCTCGACAGCCGCCTCTCCGGTGGCCTGTGCAGCCTCCTCGACCGCCTCTTCGGTTGCCTCGGCAGCGTCGCCGGCTACCTCCTCGGTCGCATCCGCTGCCTCGACGGCCATTTCCTCGGTGCCTTCGGCGGCCTCTGCCAGCTCGGCTGCCGCCTCGTCGGAGGCTTCGTCGGTTGCCTCGGCGACATCGCCCGCGGCTTCCTGAGTGGCATCGACCGCGTCGGCGCCAACTTCCTCGGTCGCCTCGGCGGCATCGGCCAGCTCGGCTGCTGCCTCGTCGGTGGCCTCGTCAGTCGCTTCAGCGACATCGCCCGCGGCTTCCTGGGTGGCATCGACCGCGTCGCCTGCCGCTTCCTGGGTAGCGTCCACCGCGTCGCCGGTGGCCTCGGCCGCATCGGCCGCGACCTCTTTCACCGCCTCGCCCACATCCGCGGCTACTTCTGCGACCGCGTCACCGGCCTGCGCCAGCTGATTGCCGACGATTTCGGCCATCTGTGCGCCGCCTTCGACCGCCGACTCGCCGGCGTCGGCGACGGCATCACCGGCATCGGCCGCCAGCGCGGCGGCATCATCGACCAGTTCCTCGGTACCCGCGGCCACGTCGGTGGCCACCTCGTCGGTGGCGTCGGCCGCTTCGGCCATCGCCCCTTCGGTCTCGGCAGCCACGTTCTCGGCGGCCGCTTCGGTGTCGGCGGCCACGTTCTCGGCGGCCGCTTCGGTGTCGGCGGCCACGTCCTCGGCGGCCGCTTCGGTGTCGGCAGCCACGTCCTCGGCGGCCGCTTCGGTGTCGGCAGCCGCGTCCTCGGCGGCCGCTTCGGTGTCGGCAGCCACATCCTCGGCGGCCGCTTCGGTGTCGGCAGCCGCGTCCTCGGCCGCCGCTTCGGTGTCGGCCGCCGCATTCTCGGTCGCCGCTTCGGCTTCCGCAGCCGCCTCGCCCGCGTCGGCTTCCAGCGCGGTCTCGGGCTCGAGCGCGTCGCCCTCGGTAGCCGCTCCGGCCTCGGTGGCGGGTTGATCCAGCTCGGGCTCCAGGGCGGCCTCGGGCAACACGACGTCGGCCCCGACCTCGGCATCATCGATCGCCATCTCGGCATCGGCAACCACTTCCTCGGCATCGGCCGCGCTGGCCTCGGCACCCGCCTCGGCGTTCGCGGTGGCTTCCGCCACGGTCGCCTCGGACGACTCGGCGACATCCTGGGCCGCTTCCTCGGCAGCAGCGGCCGCATCGGCGACCGAGCTCTCGGCGGCCGTGGCGGTGTCGTCGGCGGCCTCGGCCACCGAGGCGGTTGCCTCTTCGGCCACGGCCTCGGTGTCGATGACCACCACTTCGGCCTCCTCGGCCGCCGCCCCGACGGCGGTCACCGCCTCGACGTTCTCGACCTCGGGATCAGCCTCCGTGACGACGGCGGTCTGCTCGACTTCTTCGTCGCCGCCGCCGATCAGGCTCAGCACGATCCAGGCGAGCAGCAGGATGCCGACGATCGGCAACAGTTTCTTCCACATCATCGAAAGGGATTCTCCAAGGGGGTAGGGATTCAGCAGGCGCATCCTGACAGCGACGAGCCGGTGGAAGCCGGACGGGGCGGCCGGACCGGGCGACGCGGACGGAAACGGTCGTGTAGCGCCAAGCGTATCAGGCTCGCCCCCTGCAGCCGCCATTTCGGTAGCTTCGTTGCACGGTCTGCCATCCGCATCGTAACCGACGTCGCATTCTCGACTGGCGGACAATTGACGCCAGCGTGCACGCTCAGTAGCCTTCTCGCTTCCCCGTCTGACAGGTCGTTTACATGGACGAGCTCGTCTACCGCTTCCTACTCGACAGCGGTTATCCGCGCGCGGCCATCGTCGGCGACCTGGAATTGCTGCCGATCGCGGCCGGCGGCACCGACATCGCGGCGCTGGCCGACACCGCGCGTCCGGACTACGCCATCATCGACCCGGTGTCGCTGGACCGCCTGGCGGTCCTGCTTTGCGTGCCGGCGCTGGACAAGGAAGGGCTGGAGGTGGCGGCCGGCTCGCTCGGTCGCTTCGCGCAGCGGTTCGGGGGGCGAACGGTGCAGGGGTTCCTGGTGCGCATCGATCCGGTCGCCACCGAGGTACAGGCGCGGGTCCAGTTCTACCGCGTGTGGCCGCAGAGCACGCTGGAGCGCGTGTCGGCACACGCCTTTCCGGACCTGGACACCTTGCGCACCCGGCTGTTGCTGTCCCGTCAGGCCGATTCACCGGTCAGCGGGCCCGCCCGTCCGGAACGGGAGGACGGGCCGTTCGATCTGGATGGGGGCGACGCCGACACCACCGCCGAGGACCGACTCATCGACATCGCCGGACGCCCCGGGATCGGCGTGTGGCTTCCCGGCCTGTTGCTGGTCGGTCTGGCGATCGCCGATCGGATAATGTCCGAGACGACGTCGGCCCTGCTGGACATCGAGCACGCCGTGCTGGCGGTGGGCGCGGCCGCGTTGCTGGTCTGGGCGATGGTGGTGCGGCGAAGGTAGCGGTCGCACCGCCTGGACGGCCTCGAAGGGGCCGTCCAGGCAAAGACATCCGTCCAAGGTCCGGATGATCGGGCAGTTCAAGCGCACCGCTTGTCAGCCGGCGACACCTCTGGCAAGCTACGCATCAACATATAAAGATATGTTTATGTGTCATGGACCTTCTGCTCTCCGGATTGCGCGCCGCGGGTGAACCCAGCCGGCTTCGGCTGCTCGCGCTGTGCGCCCACGCAGAGCTCAGCGTCAGCGAGCTCGTGCAGATCCTGGGGCAGAGTCAGCCGCGCATCTCGCGCCACCTGAAGCTGCTGGTGGAGGCGGGCCTGCTCGAGCGCTTTCGGGAGGGCGTCTCGGTGTTCTACCGGGTCAGCGACCATGGCGAGGGCGGCCTGCTGGCACGCACCCTGGTCGACCTGCTGCCGCAGGACGGAGGGGAGATCGCTCGCGACCTGGTCAGGCTGGAGCAAGTGCGCCAGCGCCGAGCGGCGGCGGCCGAGGCCTACTTCGAGGAGAACGCGGCGCAGTGGGACCAGATCCGCCGGCTGCACGTGCCCGAGGAACAGGTCGAACGGCAGTTGCGGAACATGGTCGGACACGCGGCGATCGAATCGTTCCTGGACATCGGTACCGGCACCGGCCGGGTGCTGGAGCTGTTCGCCGAACAGGTCACCCGGGGTCTGGGCATCGATGCCAGCACCGGCATGCTGCAGGTCGCCCGGGCGCGACTGGCGCGTGAAGATCGGCGGCACCTGCAGGTCAGGAAAGGCGACATGTACGCACTGGCGGTCGAGGACGACAGCATCGACCTGGCCATGTTGCACCTGGTGCTGCATTACAGCGATCAGCCGGCCACCGCCATTGGCGAGGCGGCGCGCACCCTGCGTGCCGAAGGCCGGCTGTTCATCGTCGATTTCGCCCCGCACGACGAGGAACGGCTGCGCGACGAGCACCGCCACCGCTGGCTGGGCTTCGCGGCGGACGAGCTGAACCGGTTGCTGGTGCAGGCCGGATTGCAGCCCGGGCCGGTCGAGCGCCTGATCGGTGAGCCGCTGACCGTCAACATCTGGCAAGCGCACAAGCCGGCCCTGCACTGATCGTCGCGGCACCGGGCGGCGCGTCGCCGCCCGATGTCCCCAGTCCCGGTTCGATGACCGTCGACATCGCCCTCTGCACCGGAAGCCCGTCCGCATGAATGCACCCCGTCTGTCGTTCGAGTTCTTCCCGCCCAAGAGCGAGCGGCAACGCGCGCGATTCTGGCGCGCGTTCGGCGCGTTGGAACATCTGACGCCCGACTTCGTGTCGGTGACCTGGGGGGCGCAGGGGTCGGACAGCGAGGCAAGCGTCGCGTTGCTCGAGGAACTGGTCGCCGAGACGTCGGTACCGGTGCTGGCCCACCTGACCTGCGCCGGCCAGACGCGCATCGAGGTGCTCCGCACGTTGGACCGGTTGGAGCAACTGGGCATCTCGCGCATCCTGGCGCTGCGCGGCGACGACATGCCCTCGTACGCCTCGCCCGGCACATTGCGCCACGCCACCGACCTGCTGGAGATCATCGTCGAGCGCGGCGGTTTCCAGACCAGTGTCTCGGCCTACCCCGAGGTGCATCCGGAGGCGCGCAGCGCGGCCGACGACCTGCACTGGCTGCGGCGCAAGGCCGAACTGGGGGCCACCCGCGCGATCACCCAGTTCTTCTTCGAGCCCGAACCATTCCTGCGCCTGCGCGATGCGCTGGGCGATGGTGCGCAGAAGATGGCGCTGGTGCCCGGCATCCTGCCGGTGCACGACATCGATGCCGTGGTGTCGTTCGCGGCCAAGTGCGGCAGTCGGGTTCCCGGCTGGCTGCGCGAGCGCTTCGCCGGCGTGGACGATGCGGCGATCCGTCGGCGCATCGCGGTCGAGCAGGCCACCGCTCTGTGCGAGGCGCTGGTGCGCGAGGGGGTCGAGCAGCTGCACCTGTACACGCTGAATCGCGCCGGCCTGGCCGGCGAGGTGGCGCAGCGCTTGGGAAGGGGGCCGGGCAGGGGAGCGGGCTCGGGCGCAGGTGTCAATCGATCCGGGTCCTGGTCCAGCGCGGCTTGACCGGCCGGAGGGCGCATCCCGGACGCGACGGTATACTGCCCGGCTGCCACGACCGCCGCCGTACCGCCATGCCCCCATCCCCGACCACCGTCGGATTCGTCAGTCTGGGTTGCCCCAAGGCGCTGGTGGATTCCGAGCGCATCCTGACCCAGCTCAAGACCGACGGCTATCGGGTGGTGCCCAGCTACGATCAGGCCGACATCGTGGTGGTCAACACCTGCGGCTTCATCGACAGCGCGGTGGAGGAGTCGCTGGAGGCGATCGGCGAGGCGCTGGACGAAAACGGGCGTGTCATCGTGACCGGTTGCCTGGGCGTGAAGCCCGACGAGATCCGCGAGCGCCACCCCAGCGTGCTGGCCATCACCGGCCCGCAGGCCTACGAATCGGTGGTCGGGGCGGTGCACGAGTTCGCGCCCAACCGCGTACCTCACGATCCGCTGATCGACCTGGTGCCGGACCATGGCGTGAAGCTGACGCCGCGCCACTACGCCTATCTGAAGATCTCGGAAGGCTGCAATCACACGTGCACCTTCTGCATCATTCCCTCGATGCGCGGCCGATTGGTCAGCCGCGACATCGGCGAGGTGCTGGCCGAGGCCGAGCGGCTGAAGGCGGCAGGCGTCAAGGAGCTGCTGGTGATCTCCCAGGACACCTCGGCCTACGGTGTCGACCTGAAGTACCGCACCGGCTTTCACGCCGGGCGCCCGGTGAAGACCTCGTTCCAGACGCTGTGCGAGGAGCTCGGCAAGCTGGGCATCTGGGTGCGTCTCCACTACGTCTACCCGTACCCGCACGTGGATGCGGTGCTGCCGCTGATGGCGGACCAGCAGCTGCTGCCCTACCTGGACATCCCGTTCCAGCATGCGTCCCGGCGTGTGCTGAAGGCCATGCGCCGCCCGGCCGCCGCCGAGAACACGCTGGAACGCGTGCAGGCGTGGCGCCAGGTGGTGCCGGACCTGGCGATCCGCAGCACCTTCATCACCGGCTTTCCGGGCGAGACCGAGGCCGACTTCCAGGAGCTGCTGGATTGGCTCACCCAGGCGCGGCTGGATCGGGTCGGCTGCTTCACCTACTCGCCGGTCGAGGGGGCGCGGGCCAACGCGCTGCCGGACCACGTGCCCGCCGAGGTGGCCGAGGAGCGCAAGGCTCGCTTGATGGCGCTGCAGGCCGAGATCAGCGCTGCGCGGCTGGCCGAGCGGGTCGGGCGGCGCGAGGTGGTGTTGATCGATGCGATCGATGAGGGCGAGCCGGCGAGCGGAGCGGCTGGCGATCAGGCCGAGGCGCAGGCCGGCGTGCAGAGTGGCGCGCAGGCGCGGGTCATCGCGCGCAGCACCGCAGATGCCCCGGAGATCGATGGCAACGTGTTCTTGTCGCTGGACGACTGGGACCTGGAAGCGGGCGACTTGATCGAGGTCGACATCATCGGTGCCACCGAGCACGACCTGCTGGCGCAGATTCCGGCCGACGGGGGCTGACGCTGGCTGACCGGGGGCTGACCGGGGGCAGATCGAGAGCCTGTCGGCGCGGGCTCAGGCCCGCTCGGCGCGCCGTTGGCGCAGCATCAGGTCGGTGGCCGCCTCGGCCAACGCGTGGTCCTTCCTGGCCAGCTCGGCCTGCAGGCTGTCGATGCGCTGTTCGTAGTCGCCCTCGATCTTGCGCTGCCGCTCGCGCGCGCGCCGTGACGAATCGATCGCCTGCTCGCAGGCCTGGCGCCAGTCGCCCAGCGCCCCGTTGCGCAGGCCGTTGTCGCGTTCGAAGCGCCGACGTTGCTCATCGTTCAGGTGGTGCGTGGCCACCACCGCGTCCAGCTTGCCCTGCGCGGTGCTCAGCGGTCGGGCGCTGGAGCATGACCCTGTCCGGGGCGCCGCATCGCCGAGCGGGATGTCCGGTCGGTGCGTATTGAGGAACGACAGCGAGGCCAGGCGTTGCGCGCTGAGCGCCGTCGCGGGGGTCGGGGAGGCTTGGTGGGCCCCGTAGGTCTCCTCCGCCCGGTCGCGCGTCGCGCCGCGGCCTGCATCGCCATTCCCTTCGACCGCCTTGGCGAGGCGTGCGGCCAAGGCCGGCGACCGCGATGCCGGGTGCCCGGAACCGCGTCGCAGCTGCAGGCTGGCCAGCACGACCACCGTCAGGGCGATCAGCGCGACCACCATCGCCGTGCTCGGCGGCATCAGCAGGCCGGCCAGTGCGGCGAACATCAGCGAACCGGTGATCAGCCCGAACGCGCAACCCTTGCCATAGCGCCGCTCGGCGACGTGTCCGCGCGGTCTGGAAAACGGCCAGAGGCGTTCGGACAGGTAGACGAACACCAGGTAGCCGGCGACGAGCGGGCCGAGGTAGACGAGATCCATAGACAGCGATCGAGGCGAAGCGTCGGCAATCCACGGGCCCGCGTGGCCCGTCCTGCCGCACCGGTCGTAGGCCGACCGGAACCCTGCGTCATCGTGCCGACAGCGATGACAGGGAAAATGTGCGGTGTATCACAACTCTACCGCAGTTCTTCCGCATCGAACCGTCCGCTTCCTATCCGATCGAGAAATCCCGCTTGGCGGTGAAGATCGTCACCGTGAACCCGGACACCACGTCGGTGAACGCCATCAAGGTGAGGATCAGGAAGGTGGTGTTGCCCACCCCCGGCACGATCAGGAACTCGATCAGGTAGATCACGAACACCACCAGCGACAGGGTGTGATCGACCACCGCCGAGCCGGAGGTGCGGGTGGCCTTGAACACCTCGAACCATAGGCAAAGCACCCCGACCAGCAACAGCACGTCCGCCACGGTGACGTAGATGCGCCGACCGGACGGCACGACGAACTCGGCGGCGATGATGTTGATCAGCGGCGCTTCAGGCGTACCGCCGAGCATCAACAGGTTCACCCCCACCAGCAGCCAGGCGAACAGGGGAATCGCGAACAGGACTCTCACGTGGGCATCCCCGCAGGTTCGCTGGTGGCCATCATGCGGCGGCCATCGAGCCAGGAGTGTAGAGGTGCTGCAGCGCCCGCGCCGTGCCCCGGATCGCCTGTCGTTCGGCAAGGTCGATGGTCGCGCGTTGTCGGCGATGTCGGGAGCGCGCCGCGCCCGCGGGTGTCAGCCGCGCTGGCCGGCCCGGCCCGGCAGCTCGCCGGCACCGTCCCCGGTGCGCGCCGTTCGGGCGGCGCGCCAGTAGCCCCACACGTTGCCCACCTGCGCAAGGATCAGCAGCGCGCTCAGCCGAAGCCGCCCCCGTTGTCCGCCCCGGGTCCACGGAAAGCCGATCAGCCCGATGTAGAAGCGCAACGACTCCAGCCGCGGTGCCGACTGCCTGTCCGCCCGCTGCACCCGATGCAGCTGATACGCGCCGCGGCCGTAGTTGACATGCTGGCGCAGGTAACGGGACAGCGTCATCGAGTGATGGTGATCGATCCGCACCCTTGGGGCGAGCACGCTTGGCCGCCCGGAGTGGTCCCAGGACAGGCAGAAGTGCCGGTCCTCGGCCGCCGCCAGCGGAAAGCGCACATCGAAGCCGCCCAGGGCGAAGAAGTCCTCGCGGGGCACGATCAGATTGGATGAGCAGAAGAAGCGCGGCCGGCCGTGGGCCGGATCGAACCATCGGTACAGGAAGTCGACCAGCAGCTGGCTGGCCTGGGCGCAGGGCTGATCCGTCAGCGCGTTGTCGATCGGGCCGCCCACCATCGCCGCGGGGTGCTCGCCACACGCCCGATCGGCCTGTTCCAGCCACTCCGGTGGCGCTCGGCAGTCATCGTCCAGGAACACCAGGAAGCGCCCGCGCGCCCGGTGCGCGCCGGCGTTGCGGGCGCTGGCGGGACCCGCGTTGCTCTGCTGCAGGTACTGCAGGTTGCCGATGTCGGCGAACGCTGCACGAAGCGTACGGGTGACCGTCTCGGGCGAGCCATCGTCCACGAACACGATCTCGAAGCGCTCGGCGGGATAGCGCTGGGCGCGCAGCGAGCCGATGCAGGCCATCGCCTGTTCGGTGCGCGCGTAACTGGGCACGATCACCGAGAACGTCGGTCGGTCCGCCGCCACGCCCTCTGCAGCGCCTTGCCCGATCGTTGCCACACTCATGGAAGAGGCTCCGCGATAGCTCCTGGCGGCACCCACGGTGCCGTCCGGCATAGTGGCATGTCGGGAGCGCCGGATCAGGAACTGGCGCCAGGGGTTGTAGGGTTGTCACGTCATTCGCGGGCCGGATGGGCCTGGCCGGATCGGTGGGCCGGCGAATCGGGCGGCGTGCGTCACGGTAACGTTCGGCGCTCCGCGCCACGCATGCCGCGCCTTCGGCGTGGAGTCGCCGGTGTCTGGCGGCACTCGCCGAACCAGCGCCACAAGTCGACAATACCGGGCCATGACGTGAATCGGTGACCGAGGCGTCGGGTACGGGCGCCAGGTTCGTCATCCGCGACCGCGCCGGCGACGACGGCCGTGCCGACCTTGCATTGCGCGCGCTGGTGCACGGCGTGCGAGCGATCGACCACGACGAGGCGGTGGGCGAAGCGCAGGTGGCTCTGCCCGGAGCGCGCGCATCTATCGGCTGGCGCGCGCCCTGCGGTGGTGGCCGGCCCGCTGAGGGTGGCTGGAGCGATTGCCCACCCGTCAGTTCAGCGGGCATCTATGGCCATGCGGGTGGTCAGGCCGAGCACCGTCACGCGCACCCGAACGTGCCCTCGAAACATCGCGCGCACGCGGTGGAGACCGTGACACAAGTGGCGTAAGGTACCGCAGACAAGCTGGTTCCGGAGGTAGCGATGGCCCGTTCGATCGACCGTGCGCGGCGCGCGCTGCGCACCGTCGCCTGCCTGTGGCTGCTCGGCTCGGCAAGCGTCGGCGCCACCGTCCACGAGGACGGCAGCACGCCCGATGCCTGGCGGGTGTACGACAAGACGCCGGCCGGGGCCTGCATGGAAAGTGTCGCCGATGCCACGCTCGGCGGTCAGGTCATCGCCTTTGACGGAAACCAGCGGCGCAACGGCTACTGGCTGGGCGGCGGCAACGGCGCCAACGGCTGGAACAACGACACCGAAACCCCGCTGGTCTTCCGCATGTTCGTCGGCGATTGGCCAAGCTACCGGATCGATGGCGAAGACGATGCCGGCGACAAGGGCCGGGTGATCCCGTCGATGTCGGTGAACCGGTACGGGGCGGCGCTGGCCAGGTGGATGGGGTTGTCGGTGGGGGATGTCGAGGCGGTGTTCCCGGATCTGGGACGCGGATCCGGTGACGAGTGGCACGATTCGCACGGGTTGTTCGCGATCACTTGAGCGGAAGCAGGGTAGTGCACGGAGCAACATTCGACGCGGTGGGCGATCACGAGGGCCTGGGCGAACGCGAGCACCGCATGCCGGGGCTGTTCCGGGTCGGGTTGGCGGCGCTCGGCCTGTCGTTGCTGATCACGATGGCCTTCCACGAACTGGGCCATGACGAAGCGCAGGCCTGGAACCTGGCGCGCGCCTCGACCTGGCCGTGGGAGGTCATCGCCAACGGCTGGGTGGAAGGGCACACGCCGTTCTGGCACGTGCTGCTGTGGCCCCTCACGCTGTCCGGGCATCCCGTGACGATGCAGCTGCTGGGCGTGGCGCTGTCCCTGGGTGCGATGTTCCTGATGTTTCGCGACCGGGCCTTCTCGTTCGGCTACTGCTTGCTGATCGCGTTCGGCTACTACCCGTTCTACCAGTACGGCATCTTCCCGCGCCCCTATACCCTGGCGCTTTTCCTGTCGGCCGCGATCGCCAGTTCGTTGTACACGCGTCGCGGTTCCTTCCCGATGCGCTCGCTGCTGTGCGGCCTGCTCGCGTTCACCAGCGCCTTCGGGGTCGCGATGTCGGCCGGCCTGATGTTCCTGGTGATCAGCGAGGCACTGCCGTCGCTGGCCGAACGCCGACGCAGCGGACTGGCCTGGCGGGCGTTGCTGCCGGGGACGGCGGTCTACGGCGCGCTGGTGTTGCTGGCCTGTTGGTTGATCCTGTTTCCGCTGGGCTCCACGCAGATGGAGCTGGAAATCGTGGCCGGTGAACGGATCAGCCGTTTCGGCTTTCTGCACGCGATCGAGAGCGCGGTCTTCCCGCACTACGACCGACTGCCGCTGGGGCTGGGCGATTGGCTGTACGGCAGCGTCGTCGGCCGAACCGGCATCGCGGTGGCGACCTACGCGATGGTTGCTCTGCTGTGCGCCTGGCTGTGGCCGCGGCCGGCAGCCGTGATCGCCTGGTTGCTGTCGGTGCTGGGCGTGGGCGCCGCGGCGATGTACTCCAGCTTCAACGCCGAGCGCTACGCCGGGCACCTGTTCATGGCCGGGCTGGCGATCGTCTGGGCTGCGCCCGGCCTGCGCGACGACGAGGTGTTGGCGCGTCGCTGCTTCGGACACGCCTTCGACGGCCCGACCAACGCGCGAGGCGGGGTGTGGGTGCGCTTACCGGCGCTCGCCCTGGGCGGCATGCTGGTGTATCAGGCGCTGATCAACGCAGGCGTCAGCGTGATCGACCTGCGAGAAGAGCAGTCTCCCTGGCGCGAGATCGCCACCGATCTGGACGATCGGTTCGATGAACCGTTCCGGGTCATGGCCACGTTCGGCTACGACGCCGGTCCATTGATCGCCTATCTCGACAAGCCCCTCTACGATCTGCGCTGCGACTGCTGGACGCGATTCACCGCGTGGGATCTGGCGCGCAGCATCGGTGATGCGCAGGAGGTGGAGGCCACCTTCTGCGCGCTGGCCCGCGAACACGGCACCCTGGTGGCGATCGTCACCCGCGACATGTGGGCGACCGACGCGCAGTTCTCCCCGATCGGTGAGTACCGTCCTGGATATCGCGATGCCGGCGATCGGAATGTGCGCGTGTTCTCCACCGACGGTGCGTCGGCTGCCTGCGCGGTCCGCGAATAGACCCAGCCTACGTGTTCATCGATTCGAAGGATCTGGCCGACGGGGCCGTGCTGGAGGCCGATTTATGCATCGTCGGCTCGGGACCGGCCGGGCTGGCGGTGGCGCGCGAGCATCTGACGGACCGTCGTCGGGTGATCGTGCTGGAGGCAGGCTCGGGCCGGGTCACGCATCGTGCCCAGGCGCTCTACCGCGCGGACATCGAGGGCGCGCCCAATCATGCGGCCAGCAACTCGCGCTTTCGCGCCTACGGCGGATCGGCCACCCGCTGGACCGGGCAGTGCGTGCCGCTGGAGCCGATCGACTTCGAGGCGCGGGCGGGCGATGCCGACAGCGGTTGGCCATTCGGTGCCGCGCACCTGCAGCCGTACTACAAGCGCGCCGACGAGCTGTTCGGGCTGGCACCGCGGCGCGACTTCGTCGGGCAGCCCGAGCAGGACCTGTCGGCGACCAACGATCGGCTGCGACGTTCGCTGATCCGCTTCGCGCAGCCGACCGATCTGGGCGAGAAACTGAAGGGGGCCCTGCGGGCCTCCACGCAGGTCGATGTGGTCCTGGACGCCTGCGCGGTGGACATCGAACTGGACGAAACCCGGCATCGGGTGGTAGCGATCCAGGCCAAGGGGGCCGGCGGGCGGCGCATCGCCTGCCGGGCCCGGCAGGTGGTGCTGGCCTGCGGCGGCATCGAGAATGCCCGGCTGCTGCTGGCGGCGAATTCGCAGATCGCCGCCGGGGTGGGCAACGAGCACGACGTGGTCGGACGCTACTTCATCGACCACCCCTACCTGACCACCGGCTACTGGCAGCCCTCGCCGCGGGCCATCGCCCAGGGTCTGCACCTGATCGACGACTTCGAGCGGATGGCGTGGCAACGCGGTGCCCACTCGGCATTCTCGCTCGACCCGGCGTTGCGGCGGCGCGAGGGTCTGGCCGGCTGTGCGGGGTACTTCATGCATCGCGAGCCGTGGCAGCTGACCGCCGACTACCACTCACCGGCCGGCCAGGCGCTGGTCCACGCGGCCGAGCTGGCCAGAGGGCAGCGCTCGCCGGATCGCGATGTGATTGAAAGCCTGGGCGCGCTGGTCAGAAATCCCGCCACGGCGGCCCGCCTGGTGCGCGCATCGGCGCAGGCGTCGCGGCACCCATCGCCGGTGCCGGCGTTGCGGTTGCAGCTGGAGGCAACGCCGCAGCGCGACAGCCGCGTCACGATCGGGCGAAAACGTGACGCGCTCGGCCTGCCGCGGGCGAATATTACCTGGCGGATACCTGCCGATGACTGGCGCGGCGCCGAGCGACTGAGACTAGAGTTGGCGCGCGGTATCAAGGCGGCCGGGCTGGGCAGGTTGGTCGACGATTGGACGCGGCACGAACAGGGCTGGCCGATCTCGATGTCCGGCGGCAAGCACCACATGGGCACCACCCGCATGCACGTCGACCCGGCCCGCGGGGTCGTCGACGCGGATGCCCGCGTGCATTCGGTCGACAACCTTTACGTGGCCGGCAGTTCGGTCTTCGCGTCTGGCGGGTGGGCCAATCCCACGCTGACAATCGTCGCATTGGCGATCCGCTTGGCAGATCATCTGCGCCAACAGGCTTAACATTTCGGCATCGAGGACGTCATGCAGGTCAACGTCGTGAACCCTTCCAAGGCGCTGTTCGCCTCCATCGTCACGGTGTCGGACCATAAGGCCGGCTCCGAGGAGGGCTGGGCCGCGCTGCGCGAGACCTACCGCCACCTGGCCGCCCAGGCCTGCGACGATTCGGTCGAGTTCCTGTTGGTGGAGACGGCATCGGCCGCCGGCGCCATCCCTGCCGACATCATCGACATGGTGGCGGGGCTGCGCCTGGTGACCACCGAGGGCACCAGCTCGTTCGATCTCAAGAACGCCGGCGCCGAGGCCGCCCGCTCGGGCTTCGTCGTCATCCTGGACGCGGATTGTCGACCCGGCCCGGGCTGGTGGACCGCGCTTCGCGACCACCGGCAGGCGCACCCGGAGGCGGCGGTCATCAGCGGGCGCACGTTCTACGAGGGCGGTAGCCTGCTGGGCCGGATCTTCGCGGTGATCGATCGCACCTACGTCGACAGCGGCGCGGCCGGTCCCACCCAGGCGATCTCCAACAATAACGCAGGCTTCACCCGAGAAGTCCTGCTCGAGCACCCGTTCAGCAACGAGGTCGGCCCGTTCGGCTCCGAGCCGCATTCGGCTCGCGTCAAGGCCAGCGAGGCGCCGATGCGCTTCGAGCCCGGCATGGTCGCCTATCACGCGTTTACCGGCTGGGGCATGGTGCGGGAGGAACGGCGCCACATCGGCTTTTCGCTGACCCGCTACCGACAGCTGCACCCGGACGCGGTCAACGCCTGGATGGTGCGCTACCCGCTGCTGTGGATGGCCTACCTGGTGACGGCCTCCACCGCCTCCGACGTGCTGCGCTCGCTCAGGCTGAGCAAGGCCTACGGGCTGCGCTGGTTCCAGGTCCCCGGCGTATGGGCCTGCTCGGCGGTGACGCACCTGATGGAAATTCCCGGCATCCGCCTGGCTCTCAGCGGCCAGGGCATCGGCCAGTGGAACGCGTATCGATGAGCGGCACCGCCGTGCCCGCTGAGATCGCGTCCCACCGTCCTGCGCTGCGGGTGCTCGCGTTGCCCGCCTTCAAGCGACGCTCGCTGAACCCCTTCCAGGCCCTGCTGTACGACGAGGTGGGCCTGCTCGACGTGACGATCGAGGACTGGACCTTCCTGCGCGCGCTGACTTGGCGGGCGCACGTGTGGCACCTGCACCACCCCGACACGGTGGTGTTTCCGCGCTCGTCGTTGCAGAGCGCGGTGGAGACCGGCCTGATGTTCGTGCTGCTGATGCTCGGGCGCTTGCGCGGCACGCGCATCGTCTGGACCGTGCATGACCTGGACAGCAGCGACAACCGCCACGCGTGGCTGGAGCGGCTGTTCTGGCGCTACTTCCTGCCGCGCCTGGACGCCTGCGTCTACCTGAGCGAGGCCGGGCGCCGACTGGCGCACGAGCGTTTCCCGTCGCTGCGCAAGGTACCCGGCTTCATCAGCGCGCACGGGGATTTTCGGCCGGCCTACCCGAACACCCTGTCGCGAGAGGCGGCGCGCGCCAAGCTGGAACTTCCCGACGGCGTGCCGGTGGTGCTGAGCTTCGGCCTGATCCGACCCTACAAGGGTGTCCCCGAGCTGATCGAGGCGGCCTGCGGGCTGGGTGAGAGCGAGGTGACGCTGCTGATAGCCGGGCGCGTCTGGGATGCCGAGCTTCAGCAGGAGATCCAGGCGCGTGCCCAAGCGGCGTCCAACGTGCGGTTGCACCTGCGCTGGATCGCCTTCGACGACACGCAGTTCTACTTCAATGCCTGCGATCTGGTCGTGCTGCCGTATCGGCGCATCCTGAATTCGGGCACCGCCATGCTGGCGCTGGCGTTCGAGCGCCCGGTCCTGGTGCCCGACCTGGGCACCATGCTCGAGCTCAAGGAACGCTTCGGCGAGCACTGGATCCGCACCTACCCGGACACCCTGGACGTGGACGTGCTGCGTGCGGCGCTCGAATGGGCGCGTCAACGCGACCGGTCCTCACCCGATCTCACCGGGTTGGACTGGGCCTCGCTGGCGCGTGGCACGCGGGCGATTTACGATGCCGTCCTGGCGTCGGACCCGGTTGCGACGCGATGAAGCTCGACGAGGCCTGGCCGCCGTCCTACCTGTGGCGCTATCTGGTCCACCGGCAGTTCCAGCGCAGCCACCCCGGCACGCCGGTGATGGTGGGCAACGCCACCGTGACGCTGGCCAGCTGGCTGCGCCCCAGCGATGTCGGTTTCGAGTGGGGATCGGGCCAGAGCACCACCTGGATCGCCCCGCGCATCGCCCACCTGACCAGCATCGAGCACGATGCCCGCTGGTACGCCCGCGTCGCCGAACGGCTCGAGTCGCTGGGGCTGGACCGGCGGGTCGACTACCGGCAGCGCGATGCCGGTGGTACGCAGTTCGATGAGCCGCTCGACAGCCCCTACGCGCACGCCATCGACGAGGTCGCGGCAGGTTCGCTGGATTTCGTCATCGTCGATGGACAGATGCGACTGCGCTGCATGCAGCGGGCGCTGGACAAGCTGAAGCCGATGGGGCTGCTGGTGCTGGACGGTGCCAACCGCTACCTGCCGAACGACTTCGAAGGCGGCCACACCACGGTACGCATCAACCGGTCCGTGCCGCTGAACGACGAATGGGCCGAGATGGCCGACCGCCTCTCCGGCTGGCGCGGCATCCACACCACCGACATGCTGTGGGACACCCGCATGTGGGTCCGGGAAGCGTGATGCTGAGTACGATCCGGACGTTGTTCGGGTTCCTGAAGCCGTATCCCGCGGTGCTGCCGACGGTGGCGGTGCTCGGCCTGTTCGGCTCGTTCGCCGAAGGGCTCGGCATCGTCTTCCTGATCCCGTTCCTGGACATGCTGACCGCCGGTGGCCCGTCCACCGACCCGACCGGACCGGTGGCCGGAGCCCTGAGTCGCTACGCCGACCTGTTCGATGCGTCGTCGCGGGTGGCCATCGTCGGCGTGACGATCGCCGGCCTGATCCTGCTGTCCTGCCTGATCAACTTCATCTACCTGCTGGTGCTGTCGAAGGCCTCGACGCGCGTGGCCCACGATCTTCGCACAGAGCTGTTCGAGCGCTTCGTGAACAGCGACGAGGCGTTTGTCGAGAAGGGCGCGCACGGTCGGCAGATCAAAGCCATCGACGGGGCGACCCACCGCGCCGGGCAGGCCACCATCAGCCTGTGCCTGCTGCTGGTCAACGCGATCACCGTGCTGGTGATCCTGGCCCTGCTGGCGGCGGTGTCGTGGCGCATGTCGATCGTGGTACTGCTGGGCATCGGCTGCGCCGGTCTGGTGGTGCGCACGGTGGTGGCGCGCAGCATGTCGATCAGCCACCGCTACGAGCGCCGTGCCAGCGCCCTGAGCGATGTCACCGTGCAGGTGCTGGGCAGCCTGCGCATGGTGCGCATCTTCGGGCAGGAGCAGCGCGAGCTGGCCCACTTCAAGCAGTTGTCCGAGACGCTGCACCGGGACGAGGCGAAGCTGGAGAGCGTGCGCCGTTCGATGGCACCGCTGGTGGACGGCATCGCCGCGCCGTTGCTGGTGGGCGGACTGGTCGTCGCCACCCAGGCCGGCGTGGGCATCGCGGTGCTGCTGCCGTTCCTGCTGCTGGTATTCCGCTTGCAGCGGCACGTGCGCGAGTTCGATGTCAATCGGGTCTGGATCGCCGCCGACGCCGGTGCAATCGATGAAGTCGCCGCCTTGGTCGGCCAGCCCCGTCGGCACGAGCAGCACGATGAGCGACCGTCGGCCGGTGCGCTGCAGGACCGGATCGTGTTCGACGACGTCTCCTTCGTGCATCCAGGCGAGCAAGGGGGCTTGCCGGGGAGCGCACCGAGGCGCCTGCCCAGCCTGCAGGGCGTATCGTTGCAGATTCATCGCGGCGAGACGCTGGGCATCATCGGAACTTCCGGGGCCGGAAAGTCCACGCTGATCGATCTGCTGTGCGGCCTGCGCGAGCCGACCACCGGGCAGATCCTGATCGACGGGGCACCGCTGGCCGGCTTCCGGCCGAGCAGCTGGCGCCGGCGCATCGGTTTCGCCGGTCAGGATGCCGACCTGCTCGCAGGCTCGGTGTTCGACAACATCGCCTACGCTCACCCGGACGCCGCGCCCGACGAGGTGCACGAGGTGGCGCGCCTGGCCGGGGCGGCCGATTTCATCCAGGCACTGCCGCAGGGCTACGGCACCCCGGTCGGGGTGCGTGGCATGCAGTTGTCCGGCGGCGAGCGCCAGCGCATCGCGATCGCTCGCGCCCTGCTGGGCAAGCCCGACATCCTGGTGCTGGACGAGGCCACCAACGCGCTGGACAACGCCACCGAGGCGCTGGTGCGAGAGACGCTGGAGCGCTTGTCCGGATCGCTGACGATGATCGTCATCGCGCACCGCCTGGCCAGCATCCGCCATGCGGATCGGGTGCTGGTGCTCAGCGGCGGGCGCATCGTCGAGCAGGGCCGGCCGGCGGCGCTGATCGAGCGCGGCGGGGCGTTCTTCGAGCTGAACCGGCTGGAGGCGGTGCGCTGATGCGCAATGGCAAGACAAGTGAGATCAACGGCATGACCTTCAAGGATTCCGTGGCACGAAAGCTTGCCAACCTGCGCAGCCGCGCCGCCGATCGGCTACTCGACTTCAAGCCGTACATCGGCGCGCTGGAGATCGGTGACCAGCGGCTGCGCTTCTTCTACGCCACCGCCCAGGCGGTCGACTGGTACGAGCCGCTCGACCCCCACCTGCTGGCCGAGTTCGCCTGGCTCCAGGAACGCCTGAACGGGCACCGCGAGATCATCCTGGACGCCGGCGCCTATCACGGGCTGTACGCCATGGTGCTGGCGGGTGCCGCCGCCTCCGGCAGCCGCATCATGGCGGTGGACCCGGTGGCTTCCAACGTGGCGATCATGGAGGCCAACTTCGCTCTCAACGGGCTGGACATCGACATCGTGCAGGCCGCCGTCACCGATCGCGACGGGCCGGTCAGCTTCACGCGCGAGAGTTGCGGGCGCATCAGCAGCGGCGGCCCGGTCCACGTGGACGGGCGCCGCCTGCCGACCCTGCTGCCCGACGCCACGGTCGTCAAGATCGACATCGAAGGTGCCGAACATGCGGTGCTGAGCGAGCAGCTGGATGCCATGGCGCAGGTGCACACCTGGATCGTCGAGATCCATCCCGGGTTCGACTTCGACCCCGAGGCGGTGATCACGCTGTTCCGCGAGCGCGGCTTCTCGCTCAACGTGCTCGATCGCCAGCGTGCCGCGGTGGTGGCCTGGGCGGAAAGCGGCGTCTGGACCCAGCGCACCTCGTTGATCGCGCTGCGGTCGCGCACCACCGCCTGATCGGGTCCGGCCGTGCCCGCTCCGCTGTCGGTCCTGTACGTGCGCGATCACTTGAAGGCGGCGGGCGGCAGCACCTACCTGCTGGACACGTTGCCGCGCTTGGACCGCGAACGGATCCGGCCGACGCTGTGCGTGCTTGGCCCCGAGGAGCCGGACTACCGCCCGGCGGTGCTGGACGAGCTGGACTGCACCTTCACCGACCGCGCATCCGGCGACTGGCGACGTCCGCTCGACCTTTGGCGGCTCGCCGCGCGGGTCCGGCCCGATCTGATCGTGCTGTCCGGACCGCGCAGCATGGTGCAGGGCGGATTGCTGGCCGCGCTGCGAGGCGTGCCGAGCGTGCTGTTGCTGAACTACGTGATCGCGCTATCGTTCGCGCAGGTTCGGCTGGTGCGTTGGCTATGCCGCCGAGGGCTTCGGCTGGTGGCGGTGTCCGAGGCGGTCCGGCGGTGGGCCGCCGACGCGTTGGCGATACCACCGTCCGAGATCGAACGCCTCTACCCGGCCCGCGACCGACGGCTGCACGAAACGGTGTCCCCGGGCGCTCGCGCGCGCATCCGGCGCGACATGGGCATCGGCGAGCACGCGCCGGTGATCTTGCTGGTGGGGCGATTGCTGCTGGCCGAGAAGGGCCAGGACATCATGCTGCAAGCGCTGCGGCGCGTGCTGTGCGAGCGGCCCGACACGGTGTTGCTGCTGGCCGGCGACGGTCCGGACCGGCAGCGTGTGCACCAGCTGGCGCAGCAGCTGGGCGTCGGACCGGCGCTGCGGCTGCTCGGCCATCGCGAGGATGTGCCGGCGTTGCTGGCCGCCTGCGATGTGCTCGCCGTGCCGTCGACCTGCGACGAGGCGTTCGGCCTGGTCGCGCTGGAGGGGCAGGTGGCCGGTCGGCCGGTCATCGTGTCGGCAACCGGTGGCCTGACAGAGATCGTCTCGCACGATGTCAACGGCTGCGTGGTGCCGCCCGGTGATGCCGATGCGCTGGCCGACACGATTCGCCGATTGCTCGATGATCCAGCGTGGGTGGCAGGGCTGGTTGCCCGCGCGCGCATCGATGCCGAACGCTTCGGGCTGGAGGATCATCTGCGGCTGCTGAGCGATCTGTTCGAGCGGGTGGTGGGCCGGCATGGCCGCTAGCCCCGAGGTCGCAGGCTCCGTTGCCGCGCACTGCACTGCCGACAGTCCCGTTTCCACAAGCCTGGAACCACTGCCGACGATCGAGCTGCGGATCGTGCGCACCGATCTGGACGACCCCTGGTTGCGCTGGCTGCACGAAAGCCTTCGCACCCGTCTGGACGTCAGCGTTCGGGTGATCGATGCTTCGCCTGAAAAGCAGGCCTGGCCTCGTATCTGGGCCCTTCTCTCTCGACTGGAACGCCGTCTGTCGGCCGTTCCAGCGTTCCCGTCCTGTTCGCCGATCGGTCCTGATCCCGAATTCGCTCGTGGCGGCACCGGTCAAGGCCAATGTCAAGATCATGCCGACCCCGATGCCGACACCTCGGCCGCCGCGCGGGACGTCGCCGCCGCGGCTCCGACCGTGCGCATCGTCCTGGACCTGACCGATGCGTCGCCGTTGACGAACCCAGCGCCTGGCGAGGTGCGCTGGTGCCTGTTCGCCGGCGGCGAGCGCGTGTTCAGCTCGAACGCACGAATCGGCTACCCGCAGGTCGAGAGCGGCGCGCCCGTCAGCGAGCTGCTTGTGCTGGACTGCTCGGCCGTCGCCGACCGGCTTCCGGTACTCGCCCGGTTCGTGCAGGACAGGCGTCCCGTCGGTGCGATCGAACGGCACGTGCTGCTGGGCAACGTGCCGCGGGCCGTCGACAAGGCGATCCAGCATTGGCGGCGCGGCGAGCGGCTGGACACCATCGACCGGTGCCGGGTGCAGGCGATGGGCCGTGCCACCGCCCCCCGCTCGGGTGCGTGGCTGGCGCACATGATTCGCCTGGCTCGGGCCGAAGGGCGGCAACGGCTGTTCAACCTTCGGCGCCGCTCGGGACGGCGTCCGGGGATGTGGTCGCTGTACGTGGGACAGGCCGATGCGCTGCACGCGCAGCCGGAGCGGTTCATCGAATGCCGGCCCGACGCCGACGAATACTGGGCGGATCCGTTCCTGTGGCAGCGCGACGGCCGCCAGGTCGTCTACTACGAGGCCTACGACTACCGCACGATGCGCGGTCGACTGTGCGTGGGCGAGCTGACCGATGCCGGCCGGTTTCACGTCGTCGGCGATGTGCTGTCGCCGGCCCACCACCTGTCCTACCCGTTCCTGATCGAGCATCGCGGCGAGCTGCTGATGATTCCGGAGAGCGGTGCGCTCGAGTGCGTGGAAATCTGGCGATGCACGCGGTTTCCCGATCGCTTCGAGCGTATCGCCACCCGCTTCGCGGGCCAAGCGATCGTCGATCTGACGCTGTTCCACCGAGCCGGGCAGTGGTGGGCGTTCTGCTCGATCGGTGCCGGGCACGGCCATGACACCAACGGCTGCCTGTACGCCTTCGCCGTGGACAGCCCGATGATGCGCACGATCGAGCCGCACGCGCGCAACCCGATCGTGACCGACAGCCGTGTGGCGCGTCCGGCCGGCCGGGTGTTCGAGCAGGACGGGCAGTGGTATCGGCCCTCGCAGGACAACAGTCACGGTGTCTACGGGCACGCGCTGAATCTGATGCGGATCGAGGTGCTGACGCGTGAGGACTATCGGGAGACGCGCGTGCAGCGATTCGATGCGGGATTCGCGCCCGGCCTGATCGGCGTCCACCACCTGGACGTGCACCGCGGCAGCGTGGTGATCGATGCCTGTCACGCCTTGGGCGGCAAGCCCTCCCGGCACGCGCGCCAGGCGTAGGCGTGACCTAGCGGCGTGCGAGCGTGCACAGCGCGGCCCAGTCGCTCGTGGGTGTCGGCGTAGGCCAGCTTGTAGGGCTCGTCGCCGATGGTGAAATCGAACGCGTCCAGCCCCTCTTCGAAGCTGCGTTCCAGCACCTGCTCGAGCAGCAGTCGGCCCGGTGAGACGCGCTGCCAGGCGGGGTCGTAGGTCGGCATCAGCCACAGGAAGCGGCCTTGATGAACGCACCCCCAGTGCGCGGCCAGCACCGACCGATCGATCTGCAGCGCAGTGATCCGTATCCGGCCCGAGGCGAAATGCCGACGGGTCATCTCGCGGAAGAAGTCGGCATAGCCGGGCATCGCCAGCAGGTCGCGTCGGCCGCTGTCCGCGCACTGCGTCCGTTTCAGGCTCAGGATGGTGCTCAGCAGGCTCAGCGCCTCGTCCACGCCTTGCGCGTCCACGAACCGGGGCGTGCCGAGCTTGTGCAACTGACGCCACTTTCGCCGGCTGGTGGCGCGGTGGCTGCTCGACAGTCGATCGTTGCGGAAGGTCTCCCAGGAACCCTGCAAGGACAACGAATGGGTCGCGTAGGCGGTCTGCCGCAAGCTGGAGTCGAACAGCGGGTTCGGTGTTCCGGCGACGGCTGCGCTCAGATGACGAAGATCGAGCACGTCGGCACCGGCCTGTTGCGCGATGCGAGTGGCCAGTGCAGGCCACAGGGCGACGGGCACCGGCGTCCGGCCGGGCACCAGGAGCGGTGCGGCATGATCGGTCAGCCCGCCATCGGCGAAGCTGAGCACCCGCACCCCGAAGCGCGCCCGCTCCAGCGCCAACGGCAGGAACAGTTCCCCCTGCGGGGTGCGGATGCCGACCAGCCGCGGTTCGCTGACGCGATGCCGACCGATGGTGGCGAACCAGGTGTCGACCCACTCCCGCGACTGGAACAGGTGGCAGGCACCGTCGCGTTCCAGGCGATCCCAATCATCGGCAGCGTCGGTCAGCGCGCGGTGAACGGTGACGTCGATATCGCCGAGCTTCAGCGCGCCGCTCCGGATGATGCGCCGTTGCGACAGGCGTAGTAGAGCGACATGCTGGCCGTGTCCGGTGCGCCCGGATCCGATGGCGTTCCATCCCAGGCGACCACCGCGGTGTCGGTGAAGCCGTGCACGCGCAGCTGCTCGACCTGTTGCTCGCGGGCGATGAAATAGCTCATCTGGCCATGCCCCAGTCGCGGGTCGCTCCAGATCGCGTACTCGTCGGTCGTCTCTTCCAGATGGCGCACGGCCAGAAAGCTGATCACGTGTCGCAGCTGCCGGCGCAGCGCCGACGGACGCAGCCCGGCGTGCGGGTCCAGGTGGCGCACCCGTCGCTGGTAGTCCCGATTGTGCGAGGAGAACGCGAACAGACCGCCGGGCACCAGCACGCGCGACACCGCCCGCAACGTGCGTTGCCGCATCGCCTGGCTCATCGAATCGATGCCGTTGTACGAGAACAGCGCCACATCGATGCTGTCGTCGGCGAAGTCTGCCAGCGTGGTGGCATCACCCTGCACGAAACGCAGGTCCGGGTGACGAGCACGGCTCTGCTCGACCATGCGCGCCGCGTAGTCCAGCCCGACGTAGCTGGCGGCAGGCTCTGCCAGCCAGCGCGAGGTGCGCCCACCGCCGCAGCCGATGTCGAGCACCCGGCCGCCGATCAGGTCCGAGCGATGGCGTTCGATCAGCGTCTGTTCGGCCGGCAGCAGCTCGCTGCGCTGGCCGTACGCCTGCGCCACGTCGTCGAGCTCGTAGTGCCGCCGTGCCCGGGCGTGTGCCAGCGTGTCGGTGTCGTCGGTAGGGGGCATGGTGGGAGTCCGGGCGATGCGAAGGTTCGGTGTCCGCAGCCGATCGGAATGATCGCATGCAGCGCGCGCAAACGATGCGATACCACGCACGTTAATCCGCCCATGAAGACACTCGCCAGCACCACCGCCACGCCAGCGCATGCCCGATCCGCTGCCCCCCGCCTGGACACGATTCTTCAGGACCTGTCCCGGATCGGACGCGGTCCGAAGCAGGCGATCACCGCCGGCATCGATGCGCTGATCGCCACGCTGGCCCTGTGGCTGGCCTATAGCCTTCGCTTCGGCCAGCCGTTCGCAAGCCTTGCCGATACCTGGCACCTGTTCGCACTGCTGCCGCCCGCCACCGTTGCCCTGTTCGCGACGCTGGGCATCTATCGTTGGGTGGTGCGCTCGTCCAACCTGCGCCTGCTTCGGCAGCTGGCCAAGGGGGCGGTGCTGGCGAGCATCGCACTGGCGCTGATCGTAGTGGTCCTGCCACCGACGCTGTCGGTGCCGCGGTCGGTTTTTCCGATGTTCGCGCTGCTGCTGGTGCTGGGCACCTCGGCGGTGCGCTTGATCTGGCAAGGGCTGTTCGAGGTGCGCCGCGACGGGGTGCCGGTGGCGGTCTACGGTGCGGGCAAGCGAGGGCGGCGCACCATCAGGCTGCTGCAGGGCAGCGACGAGTACCGGGTGGTCGCCGTGATCGACGACGATGCCGCCAAGGTCGGCCAGACCCTGGAGGGGCTGCCGGTGCTGCACGGCCAGGCCGCGCGTCTGGAGGAGACGCTGCAACGGTTGGACGTGCAGCAGATCGCCGTCGCCTACGACCCGCTGCGCGCCCTGAGCCAGTTCGATGCCACGCTGTCGCGCTTCGACCGGCTGGGCTTTCAGACGCGCATGGTGCCCGGCGTCGCCGAGATGCTCGACGGCCAGCCCGATGAGCCGATTCGCGACATCGCCATCGGCGACATCCTGGGGCGACAGGAGGCGGTGCCGGATCCGGATCTGATCGGACGTCGCGTGACCGGTCGCAGCGTCCTGGTGACCGGCGGTGCCGGCTCGATCGGCTCGGAGCTGGCGCGCCAGATCCTCAAGCTGGAGCCGGCCCGGCTGGTGGTGCTGGACAGCTCGGAAAGTGCGCTGTACGAGATCACCGAGGAGCTGTCCGCCCGGCTGCGCGCCACCGGCCAACGCGCCGAGCGGTTCGTGCCGCTGATCGGTTCGGTGCGCGATGGCGAGACGCTGGCGGCGGTGATCGCCGAGCACGGCATCCAGACGATCTTCCACGCCGCGGCCTACAAGCACGTGCCGATCGTGGAGGCGCAACCCGCCGAGGGCATCGAGACCAACCTGTTCGGCACGCGCCGGCTGCTCGAGGCGGCGATCGCGGCCGGGGTGGACGATCTGGTGCTGGTCTCCACCGACAAGGCGGTGCGCCCGACCAACGCCATGGGGGCGACCAAGCGCGGTGCCGAGCTGCTGCTGCAGGCCATGGCGCGCCGCAGCCCGGGCACCCGCCTGTCGATGGTGCGCTTCGGCAACGTGCTGGGGTCCTCCGGCTCGGTGGTGCCGAAGTTCAAGCAGCAGATCCTGTCCGGCGGTCCGGTGACCGTGACCGATGCGCGCATGACGCGCTATTTCATGACCATCCCGGAGGCGGCGCAACTGGTGCTGCAGGCCGGCGCGCTGGCGGAAGGTGGCGAGGTGTTCGTGCTGGACATGGGCGAGCCGGTGCGCATCGTCGACCTGGCGCGCACCATGGTGCGGCTGTTCGGCAAGTCGCTGCACGAGGAGACCGGCCGGGAGGGCGATGTGCGCATCGTGTTCGAGGGGCTGCGCCCCGGCGAGAAGCTGTACGAGGAGCTGTTCCTGGACGGTGAGCACCATGCGACGGGTGTGGCCCGGATCAGCTGCGCCAGCGAAGCATTCCTGCCCTGGGACGAACTGACGGCGCGGCTGGATTCGCTGCAACAGGCGATCGGGGCGCGGGACATCGTGCGCCAGCGCGCCGAGCTGTTGAGCCTGGCGAGCGCCGGGCGACGCGACCTCGATGCCCGGCCGAACCCGACGCTCCAGATGGCCCCGCGAACCCGAACGGCTCAGCCCGTCATGGCGTGAAGTCGCTCCCGGCACTCCACGAAGGGTGCCGTTCGGGATGGCTCACGAAACGTGAGCCGATCGTCCGTGTCAGGTAACGTTGATGCCCATCACTCGCTACCGACAAGGGCAGGACGATGAGCATCACAGGTGAACGACGGACACGCAGACGCTGGCTGATCGCTCCGTTGCTGTCATCGGTTTGGCTGCTGACAACTTTGGTGGCACCGACGCAGGCCGACATGCTCAGCTCGAGCACGCTGACCGATCCGGCCGGCCTGGCGGACGATTCGCTGGGCTTCGCCGTGGCGGTGGATGGCGAGCGAGCCGCGATCGGTGCGCTGGCCAGCGACAACGGGGCGATCGACGACGGGCGGGTGCTGGTCTACCGACGCGATGGGTCCGGTGACTGGCTGATCGAGGCCACGCTGACGCTCGGCGATACCGAGCGTGGTGACAACCTGGGACGCAGTGTCGCGCTGGAAGGGGATCGGCTGGTGGTCGGCGCGCCGGGCCGCGACCGGGGAGGCGCCGTCTACCTGTACGAGCGCGGCAGTGACGGGACGTGGGGGACGGGCCTGCGCATCGCGCCGGCTGACGATCAGCTGCGCAGGCGTTTCGGCGAGGCGGTCGCGCTGGACGGTGATCGGCTGCTGATCGGTGCGCCCGGGGACACCGATGCCGTCGCTGAAGGCGGCGCGGTCTACCTGTTCGAACGATCGGCAGGCGGCAGCTGGGTCGAGACCGCCAAGCTCAGGGCGGTCGATCAAGTGCGGTCCGGGCGCTTCGGCGATTCAGTGGCCTTGTCCGAGGATCGCCTGGTGGTGGGTGCGAAGGCGGTGGCCTACGCCTTCGAACGGGTGGAGGGCGCGGGCTGGGGGCAGGGGGTGGCGTTGCTTCCGCCAACGGCATCCACCTTCGATGCGTTTTCCTGGAAGGTGGCGCTGCAGGGCGACATCGTGCTGCTGGGGGTGGTCGGCGACGGTCGCGTCGAGCGCGGATCGGCGCACGCGTTCGAGCGCATCGATCGCGATGCCTGGGTCGAGGTGCGCACGTTTGCGCCGTTCGATACCAGCGAGGGCGATCGCTTCGGCAGCGACGTGGCCATCGCCGGCGATCGCGCGCTGGTCGGGGCCCTCGGCGAGACCGGCGCGGTGCAGCTGTCCGGTACCGTCTACCTGTTCGAGCGCACGGACGATGGCGGCTGGGACACCGGGCGCCGGCTGATCGCCGCTGACGCAGCGGTGGGCGATCTGTTCGGTCGTGCCGTGGCCCTGTCCGAGCGACGTGCCCTGGTGGGTGCACCCTGGGTCGACGATGCCCAGGGCCGTCGCGACACCGGTGCCGCCTACGTGTTCGAGCTGGAGGGGCTCGATGCACCGGTACTGGTATCCCCGGTTGCAGGCACCGTGCTGGGCGGCACCAGCGAGACCTTCAGCTGGAGCGGCCCGGATGACGATTCGCTCGATTGGTGGCTGTACGTCGGCAACGCAACGGGCAACGCGGCGCATTTCGACAGTGGGCTGCTCGATCGCTCTGCCCGCTCGGTGCAGGTCGATACCCTGCCGGGCGATGGTCGCGACGTGATCGCCACGCTGTACTACCGCGCACCGGGCCAGGGCTAGCAATCGATCAGCGAGTCGTACACCGCGGCAACACTCGCCCCGCCGCGACTGATCGCCCCGACGCCGGGGGCGACATTGTCGGACGACTCGCCGCTATTCCGCTGGCAAGCGCAGGACGTCGCGGTGCAGGCCTGGTGGCTGTACGTCGGCAGCGGCCCGCAGGCGGCGACCGCCTACGTCAACAGCGGATCGCTGGGAGCCCGGACCGAGTATCAGGCGACCGGTCTGCCCACCGACGGGCGTGAGCTCTACGTGACGCTGTGGTACCAGCCCGCAGGATCCGGTGCCTGGAATCAGATCACACAGACCTACACCGCCGCCGACGAGGTGGGCGGCCCACCGGGACCGGCGGTGCCGCTCGCGCCATCCGGCAACGGAGCCGGGGCGTCGCCGGACTTCAGCTGGGAGGCGGTCGACGGGGCCACCTGGTACCGCTTGTGGGTCGACGACGGAAGCCGCACCGTGCTGACGCGCTGGTACCGGGCGGGCCAGGCGGGTTGCGATGCGGCGGCGGTCTGCACGGTATCACCGACGCTGTCGATCGGCGGGACCGGGCGATGGTGGGTGCGCACCTGGAGCCCGGATGGCTACGGGCCATGGAGCAGCGCGCGCTCCTTCACACCCTAGCCGCAGGCCGAGCGAGAGGCGACATCCTCGCTCGGCCGTTCGCGGGCTAATTCAGCTCGCGCTCTTGGTACACCCGGATGTAGTCGATCTGCAGCCGCGCCGGAAGCGCATCGTCGTCCACCGGCTGGTACGGATAGTTGCCCCCGACCGCCAGGTTGGCCAGCACGTACATCAACTGGTACCCCACCGTGCCGTCGGCGATCGAATAGACCGGTTCGCCGTCGATGTACCAGGTGATCTTGGTCGGCGACCAGCGCACCCCGTAGGTGTGGAACGCCTCGGTGAAGGTCGGCGCACCGGTGGCGCTGCGGCTCTCGGACGAATCGCTGCTCTGCACGCCGCGGTCGTTGTTGCGGTGATAGCTGTGCGAGACCTCGAACGGCCGCGAGCCGCGCGCCTCCATGATGTCGATCTCGGGCTGCTGCGCGATGTAGTACGAATTGAGCAACCAGAAGGCCGGCCACAGCCCATCGCCCTCGGGCAGCTGCATTCGCGCCTCGGCATAGCCGTAGGCGAACATGAAGCTGTCGCGCGAGGTGATCAGCCCGGAGGTGTAGTCCGGCTGCACGTACTCGTACGGATTGGTCTCCGAGTGCGGCCTGGCCCAGCCGGGATTCTCGGTCCAGATCGGATCATCCGGCAGGGGCGCCTCTGGCGGCGGCGCCGCATCCCCCGACTGGGCGTTGGGCCGTGCGACGATCGACATGATTCCGTCCTCGAACTCGAACGGGCTGTAGCTCTTGCCCGCGTCCGAGTTCAAGGTATCGACGTAGTACTGGCGCTCCTCGTTGATCCGCAGGTACGGCCCCCACAGGAACTCGGTGTTCCACTTGTCGGGATCCAGCGCGTTGCCGTCGAACTCGTCCTCGAACACCAGCTGGAAGTTGTCCAGGTCCACAGGCTCCGGGTCCTTGCGTCGGTAGGCGCGGATGTAGTCGATCTCGTAGGTGGCCGGAAACGCGGTCGAGGCATCCGGCGCGCCCGGCCAGTTGCCACCGACCGCCAGGTTGGCCAGCAGGTACATCGCCTGGCGCGAGATCAGGTAGTCGGCATCGGTCACCCGGCGGGTCTCCACGCCGTCCACGTACCACACGATCGCCTTGGGCGACCACTCCATGCCGTAGGTGTGGAAATCGGTGGTCCAGCTGTCGCCGCGCGTCTCGAACGAAGGGGTCGAGATCTTGCGCCAGTTGTTCTGCGGCTCGAAGTAGTGATAGGTGTGATAGACCCGATCGGTGAACTGGCCCAGGAACTCCATCACGTCGATCTCGGGGGACTGCTCGATGTAGTGCGCGTTCAGCGTCCAGAACGCCGGCCACAGGCCTTGGCCTGCCGGCAGCTTGGCGCGCGCCTCGACGTAGCCGCGGGCGAACTTGAACGAGTCGTACGAGGTGATGATGCCGGACAGGTAGTTGACGTCTTCTTCCTGGTATCCCGGGCCATCGTCGTTCGGTCCGTTGTGCCGGTACTCGCCGTACTGCCCCCAGACCGAATCGTCCTCGGCCGGCCGCTCGGGCGGCTGCAGTTCGTCGGTGACCGGGGTGGCGGTGATCTTCAGCGTGCCGTTGGACACATCGAACGGCGAGTGCTCGACGTCCTGGTGCATGCCCAGCGTGTCGACGTACAGTTGCTCTTCGTTGTTGATGGGCAGGTAGGGGCCCCACAGCAGGCCGGTGTTCCACTTCTGCGGATCGAGCGCATCGCCGTCGAACTCGTCGGCGAAGGCCAGCTCGTACTCGCCGAACCAGGACGGCGACACGCGCGCGCGCCAATCGCGGTCGATGAACTGCCAGCCCGAGCCGCTGGCTCGGTACCACAGGCGTGCGTGCACCCGCTTGCCGTCGGTCGGGATGCCGGTGATGCGCGCGGACGTGGTCCCCGCATCGAGGGCGCCGCTGTCGTGCAGGTCGGCCTTGCCCGCGCTGCTGCCCACGTACAACCACCAGCGCTCGACAGCGGCGGTCTCCCATTCCAGCGTCTGCACGCCGCGCAAGCGCTGATTGGCGGCGGGCGAGGTGAACGCCGGCTCGAGCGGCTCGCCGACGGCGACGAAGGTGCGGTCGATGGACTGCCAGGCGCCTCCGGCGAAGCGGAACCACAGGCGGGCGTGCAGGGTGCGCCCGTCGCTCGGCAGGTTGGCCGGCATGGCGTAGTCACGCTGGGAGCCCGGCAGGGAGCCGGAGTCCACCAGGTCGCGCCCACCCTGGGCGCTGCCCAGGTACAGCCAGAACTCGGCCGGCGCGCGACCTTCCACGGACCAGTTCAACGGGTCCCCGGCCTGCAGTTCGGTGTCCGCCGCGGTGCTCAGCAGCACGGTGCCGGTCAGCGTGGCCGCGGTGTAGCGCGTATCCTCGAACTGCCAGCTACCGCCGGGCGCCCGGTACCACAATCGCAGATGCACGGTGCGGCCGTCCGCCGGCAGACCGGTGGCATCGAACGAACGGGTCGTCGCCTCCAGCGCTCCGGAATCGGCCACGTCGTTTCCGCCTTGCGCCGAGCCGATCTGCACCCACCAGGTCTGCACGTCCGAGCGGTCGTTGGCCTGCCAGGTGAATCGCTGCTCGTCACCTTCGAGCGTCGCCTGGGCGGCGGGGGAGACGACACCGGGTGGTGTGGTCTCGCCCGCCACCGCCCACTCGTGGTCGGTGGACTGCCAACCGTCGGCGGCGGTGCGCCACCACAGCCTGGCGTGCAAGGTGCGGCCGTCGGCCGGCACCGCGTCCAGCGTGAACCGGTCGGTGGCCACGGGCAGCGGGCCCTCGTTCGCCAGACCCAGGCCGCCGACGCTGCGGCCGGCGTAGACCCACCACTGCAGCACCTCGGTCCCGTCGTTCTCCCACACCAGTTCGATGTCGCCGCCGGGCAGCACGGTGCCGTCGGCGGGAGAGACGATGGCGGGCGCGGCGTAGGCCTGCGCGCCGCAGGTCAGGGGCGACAGGCTCAGCATGAGCAGCAGCAGCCACCGACAGGCCCTCAGGCGCGCCCTGCGCGTGACTTGATGCGTGTGGCTTGCTCCACTACCGGACAGGGACAACGTGACCACGACAACTCCATTGGATGATTCGCGCCGAGAAGATAGCAAGCGTGATCGCCAGAAGATCGCCGCCACCGACGCGATGGGCGGGAGTGTTCTCGAAACCGGGCAACCATCGCACGGGGGCAGGGCTGATTACCCGGCGGCCAGCCATGATCTATCCGAACAGCAATGATAGTCAGCGACGAAGCCTCAGCCGGTCCGCCCGTCCCTCCAACTGCCCGTCCGCCGATGCGGTGGCGCTCAGTGTGGCGCGGGTGGACCAGGGGGCATAGATCGGATCGGCGACAGTGTGGTCGACATGCTCGGTTCCGAACGTCAGCGTGACGCGCTCGTTCTGCAGGCTCATGCCGACCGGGTAGTCCGTCCCCTGGACCGGTTGCGCCACGAAGACATGTTCCAGCAACGTGCGCCGACGTGTGTCGTCCGCATCCAGTACGCGTTCCAGCAACGCGAAGCCCTGCAGGTCGCCGGTTCCGTCGTCACGAAGGCCGACGCTGGCGACGACGTCCGCCTCGGCCAGGTTCCAGTTCCCATCGTAGGCGGCGTTGTACAGGCCACCGCTTAGCACGATGGCATTGACGCCCGTGCCGGGCAACCAGCGATAGGCCGAGACCTCAGCGCTGATCGAGACCCGGGTGTCGACCTGGGCCCGATCGATCTCGATGTCGCGGGTGGCAAGCATTGCCGTGCGAGAGCCGGTGGCCGGAGCACTGGCCGACAGGTAGGCCCGGCCATCGATGATGCCCACGTCGGTTCCCAGCAGGGCGTCGCCCGCCGCAAGCTCGCTCAAGTGAGCTGGATCGGGAACCGACAGCCCGTTAAGCCTCCAAGCGGAAACGTGCGCCTCGGCGGCCAGCGAGCGTCCGGACGGCCCATCGATGTTCATGCTGGCCTGTACCCGGGTCTGCACCGCGCGCAGCCAGTCGGGACCGGCGAGCGTCACCGATCGACGGCCGACGGTGAACCGCACCCGGTGCTGATCGACCAGGGCGATGGCGATGCCGGTGGCGGCGTCCGCCTCGTCGTCGACCGAGGTGTTCGCCGATGTGGCCCCTTCCAACGGCCAGGTCTTCGTATCCAGCGTTCGGTAGCCGTTCCAAGTTGCTTGCTGAAGCGTGACGGTAATACGTTGCCCGTCACCCCGGTCGCCCACCTCGATCAGCGCATGGATGCCCGGTCGCACGCCATCGCTTGTCACGGCGGTGTCGTACGCGTGCGCCCGCAGCGAGAACCAGGCGCCTTCGTCACGGATCAGTAGCCGCTGCGACAGCCACAGCGATGCGTTCACGGCGGTGAAGTTGGCGAAATCCTCCAGCTCGATGGTGCTTTCGGCGCGCGTGGACGTCTCGGAGAATCGTGCGCCCACCCCCAGCTCCAGCGATCCGTCGCGCACGCGCAGGTGTCGAGAGGGCGTGGTGAAGGTGGCCAGATCGAGCTGCGCGTCGTCAAAGGATTCGTCGATCTGCGGGGGCCGAGTCTCTCCGCCTGTCGGGTCATCGTCCGACGGGCGATCAGCGACCGGATCGAAGGGCCCGGGGGGGACGGCTGGCGAGCCGGTCCCGGGGTCGCGGTCCGCAGCCTCGTCCGAGCCCGGCAAGCGAATCACCGGTTCAGCCGGTACCGGAGCGGCGGGGCGGCCGGGCGCGACGACGATCGGGCCGCCGTTGACGGGACTGCCGAGGGTCGGGCCGGGCGCAGGTGTCGGTTCGGGTCCCGGTACGGGCCTTGGGACCGGCATCGGTGGAGCCGTTGCGCCTGCCGTCGGCCCCTCGCCCTGTCCAGGCGGTGCGCTGGCACCGGCGGAACCGGGCGGGCCGGTGGGTCCGTTCGAGCTGTCGGCACCGGGCGGCGCCATCGGTCCGGCATCGAAGGAGGGTGGAGCGTCGGGGCCATCGGATCCGATCGGCTCGGGGTCCGGCCCCCGGTTCGATGGGGCCGAGCCATCGGGTGGACGATCGAGCGAGCTGTCCGGACGGTCTATCGCAAGACGGAACGGCATCGGCTCATCCGATAGGGTGGGGTCGGCAAAAGGTCCTTGGTCGGGTCCCATGCTCGCGCCCCGCGAGCCGGGCGGAGCCTCGTGGCCCGGTGGACCGGCGGGAGGGCCAGGGCCCGCTTCGGGACCAGCAATGGGACTGGCTTCGGGGCCCGGGCCATCGTTGCCGCCTGGACCTGGACCTGGACCTGGACCCTCGTAGGGTGACATCGGTCCCACCTCGGGTCCCGATTCGGCGCCCGGGGGCTCTTCATCGATGATGTTCGGCTGCCCCACGTTCGACAGTGCCGAGGTCGTGGGGCCGGAAGCGAACTCGGGGCTCGGTGCCAACTCGGGGCCAGGTGCCGGGCCTGGCCCGGCTCCGCGATCCTCTCCGGCGAGCGGGCCTGGACCGGAACCGGGACGGGGATCGACATCGGGCTCGGACGAGGGTCCATGGCCTTCTGCGGGAGCAATCGGATCGGCGGTTAGAACTACCGCCCGGCCTTTAGGTCCGCCACCGATCGTGGCGGGGCTGGACACGGGAACGATGGTCACTGCGGGAGGGACATTGGCGGCGCCCGCCTCAGCCGAGCTGGCGGAGGATACGAAGGACGGCGGTGATTCCGACACGATTGGAGATGCCAGGTGGGTCTGCCTTGTCGGTGCATGCACCCGATCGGCGCCATTCGGCCAAACGGCTGCGCGACCTGTAGGCCTGGTGGGTACATCAACTCGCTGCGGGTAGACAACGCGAGTTGATCCTCGCAACGCATCCGGCACAATGGACTCGAAGTCCGCGGCAGTTGCCACCTCGGGTTGATGCGCGGTCAAACGGGCAATCAAGTAGCGCTCTGCAAACAGTCCAGCGGTAAACGAAAGCCCAACGATCGCCAGACAGGTAGCGATGGCCTTGCCCGGAGATGTGAGTCGGGGCATGGGGCCCACCTGCGGGCGCGACAGGCCTTTAGACGACTGCGCGACTTCCTCGATGTGCATGTGGCTTGTCCGCTTTGCGGTTCGCCGGCAACGTCCGGAGCAAGACATCCAGCGTCGGCCTGCCACCTCTGATTGTGCAGTGCTTGTTCAGGTGTGTCCACTCGGCCGGGGCGGCCAAGTGGCCGCTTTGCCGGCTGCCTTGCGCTTTCAGGTTCGCCTGCAAGACTTCTGCTACTTGCCGTACCTAGAGATCGCCCGGCCCGCCAGCGCGTTCAGACCCCCCACAGCGAATCCGAGGTTCAGCAGGGCGAAGGTGTGGAGCGTCCGTACGATCGGTAGCGAGCGACCTAGCTGCCGGGCGAGCTCACCGATCGCTGCGCCCCCCAAGCCGAGGAGCATCACGACCAGCAATGCCGCCTGGAGCCCGTTCTGCGATGCGCGTACGCATGCGATGGCCAGTAGCGTGCCCAACAACAACGGCGTCAGCCATTTGAGGAGCTTGTGAGAGACGAGCGCAAAGCTGTAGCCCGGGTAGCGAACGGGGTTCAGTAGCCGACCTCTCGACAAGGTCCCGCGCCAATTGCGACACGTCATCCGGACCCGGGCACGAAACTCTCCGGCGACATCGGGTGGCATGTGGTCCCAGGCGACTGCCTCGTCGACATGGATAAAGCGTTTCCCTGCCAGCACGACGTCCAACGGTAATACACAATCGTCGCCATGCTCCGGAAGTGGCGGTCGGTAGAGCTCGCGTCGTATGGCCATGCAGGCTCCGGTAGCCACGCATAGCCAGCCCAGTCGGCTCTCGGCGGCGCGCACATCGAGTTCTCTCGCCCAATAGCGGGACTGGTTCGTCGAGATGGCGCTTCCAGGAACCGGCGCAAAACGAAGTGCGCCAGTGGTGCCGCCGACCTTCGGATCGCTGAAAGGCGCGATCAGATTCTGCAGGCATTGCCGGTGGAAGCGCGTATCGGCATCGGTGAAGACCAGAACGTTGCCCACAGCTCGCGTGAGCCCCAGATTCTGCACCGCGGTCTTGCCGACTCGCTGCGGCGAAACGACGACCTCGATCGATGGGTGCCGCACGGCCAGTGACCGGGCCAGCGTCTCAGTGGCGTCATCCGATCCGTCGGAGCAGACCAATATCTGCAGTCGGTCCCGATCGATATCGGCATCGAGCAGATCGAGAAGCCGTGCTTCGATCATCGCCTCCTCGTTGTGCACCGCCAGCAACACCGTCAACTTCACGTCAGGGGACGCATCGAGCGGCCGAGGTGCGGGGCTTGCCGATTGAAGTCGAACGAGCCGCTCAAGTAGCCAGCCGTAGCTTGCGTACGCGTGCAGCAACAGCGCTGCGCAAAGCAGCGACAGCAGATCCAGAGCGTTCATCGATGGGCTCGCACCGGCGCGGAAGGCGGAATGGACACGGCCGGTCCGTCCGATCGCTTCGGCACGCCTGGAAGGGTGTGAACCATTGGCGCCACGGTATCGTCAGGCGCATCGGAACCCTCGTCCGGCTGTGCTGCGTTCGCCAAGGTGCGCTTGGCCGGCTTTCGACGACGGCGCGTTCGAAGTGGTTGTTGCTGGTGGGCCGAACGTTCGTGCGCCTTGCCGAACACCTCAAACAGCAGGACCCAGACGAACCAGGTCATCGGGGTGTTGCCCAGCAGGTAGGGAATCGACACGGCATCCTTGAGCAGCAGCAATGCCAGCAGGCAGATGATGACGCAACGTCCGATGCCGTCCACTGACTGATATCGATGCACGAGTTGCAGTATCACCCAGCCGAACAACCCCACACCGACCAGGCCGAAGGTGCCTGGATAGGACAGCACGAACGTGTGCGGATCGGATAGCCTGAAGCCGACATTCTCCTCGAAGAAAACCGGCCAGTGTGATAGTCCGGTACCAAAAACCCAGTGGCTCAGCTCCAGCCCGTCCAGTGTTGCCGACCAGGCCAGGTTGCGGTAGGTCACCTCCGAGAAGCTGATCGCCCCGACGCGAAACGATTCCAGCACTTCACGGCTCAGGATGGTATCGAACATCAACACCAGTCCCAGTGCCGAGAAGGCGATCACGCCATAGCGAACAGCGGGACTCCGGATGCCGATGCCCAGTACCAACGCCGAAGCGCATATGATCGCGAACCCGGTCATCGCCTTGCTCAGAGCGAGCACCGACACGCCGATGGCGACAGCGACGAAGACACCGGTATAGGCCATCGGCACCCGATTTCGCTTGAAGGCTGCCAGGCCGATGATCAGCAACATCACCATCGCCAGGGCGAATCCGTTTGGGGTGGAAAACGTGCCGGTGATGCGGGCGACCCCAAGCCCGGTCACTGTGGTCAGCTGGTTAGTGCCTTCGAAGTAGACGGCGCTGGTGCTAGAGGCGAAGAACGCAGGGTTGACCGAGATCTGTATCAGTGCGACCACCACAGCATTAGCCAGGATGATGAGCAGGGTAAGGTGGATCGCTCGGTGAGCGAGTTGCGCTTCGTGGAACTCGACGATGGAGAACCAGGCGCAGACGACGTTGAAGGCGATCAACCCACCGACCACTACGTAGGAACGATCAGGATCCTGCGCCAGGTCGAGATACGTGTCGCCGACAAAGGACAAGGCCAGCCCGTAGGCGGCCACGACCAAGGTGGCTCCCAGCAATCGCGTCGAGGTGCCTGAGTGAATCGAGCTCGATCGCCGCCCGAACAACACGATGCCGCGGGCGATCACCACACCGCCCGTGCCCACGAACGCGACGTACCACCAGCCGCCGGCCAAGCCGGGAGCGTCCTGCAGGCTTGCGATCAGCAGCAGCAGAAAGACGGCGTACCGGGGAAGGATGATCGCCGACACGACAGCCACCACGGCCGCATCAGCGGACGTCAAGGCGCCCAGGTGCGCACTGAGGAGCACAACACCCAGCAAGATGGCTAAAACCGAACCGGAGATCCGCATCAACGATGCCCGATGACCGGCAGGCGCCGGCGTGCGTGCCGGCCGATGAGCAGGGCGGACTCCGCGGCACTGACCAACAGTGCCATGAGTTCGCTTAACCGACCCACCGGTGTGCGGCGCGCGTACCCCAGTCGTTGCATCGCGGGTCCGCAGACCGCATCGATGACGATGTCCTGACGCCTCGATAGGCTTTCGCGATTGTATCGAGCACGTGCGGCATCGACGCGACCGTCTACTGAACCCGCGTGAATGGCCTGTTCGGCCTGTGGCACGGTGTACCCGGTCGTGTTGGGAACCCTTGACTTCTCGCATCGGAGCGCCGCCCCCAGGAAGCGGGCAACCTCGCGGCAGACGGCGTCCGGATCGTTCACGAAATCCGCGTAGGAGACGGCATGGACCGAGGCGCCACAGTGTTGCGCTCGCTCTGCCGCTCTTGCGTACTGCGTCCAGCGCAGAGCGGCCAACAGGGCGCCGCCCCATGCCATGACCTCGTCCGGCACGTACGGTCGGCGAGTGTGAAGCTTGGAGGCGATGACGTCGCGCGGATCTCGATGCAGGAACACGAAGCGCGTGTCATCACCCAACGTTGCCCGCAGCGCCGCGACGTGTCGCAGGTGCGTTCCCGACTTCACCAATATCGTGTCGATGTTTCCTTCTGGCGAGGCGGGATCATGGCGAGTGGCCCGGTACAGTGACAGCGTGCGACGCAGGCGTTCGGCCCCATCGAGACGTCCATCGGCGACGATGGCATGCAGTCGATCGCCGTCGACTGACAGGTTCGCCACGCTCCGGTCGTCCAGCTGGGGCTGCAGTCTCATTCCGCGGACATGCCGACCTTCGAGCATGCCGCTCAAGTCGAACTCAGGTGTCACGTGCAGGCCTTGGAAGCGGTCATTCAATGTTTTCGCCAAGATCGTCGACCCCGAGCGAGAGTCATAGACCAGGAACGCGATGGTGAAAGAGCTGAGCATGGGAGAGTCCGTTCGCTGACGCGGGCGCTCGTCGGTTACACGCTGGCCAGTCTACCGCTGCGCCCGTCTTGTCAGACGGAATCAGGCCAGAGCTGGGTGCAAAGTCACAAGGCTGACATCGAACGCTGTAGCCGGTCGACGAACATGACCGACGGGGTGATTAGAACCGTCGGAATGATGCATGCTTTCGGCGTGCGCGGCGGTGACGCCGATTCCCCTGTGGCCCAGGAATGCATCGCTGAACAACGACATCGATCCAATGTCCGAGCCGGTTGCGTTCCGTGCGACGCCGTGCCGCAGTGTCTATCGCAGAGGTGGCAAGCGCGGGTTCGACCTAGTCGCAGGTGTTATCTTGCTGGCCGCGGCCCTGGTGCCGCTCCTGGTGCTGTGCATCCTTACCATGGTCTTCGATCGGCACGCGCCGATTTTTCGACAGGTCCGAGTTGGCCGCGATGCCCGGCCCTTTCGCATTCTGAAGCTGCGCACCATGCGACGCGACCGAGCGGTTGTCGAAGCGGGTTTCGAAGCCGGTAAGACCACCCGCGTCACCCGTTGGGGCCAATGGCTGCGCAGCAGCAAGCTCGACGAGCTACCTCAGCTATTCAACGTCCTGCTCGGCGACATGTCGCTGGTCGGTCCACGTCCCGAAGTTCCGCAGTGGGTCCGGTGCTGGCCGAAGCGTTGGGGCTATGTGCTGACCGTACGACCCGGTCTGACCGACAGGGCCTCCCTGACGTTCAAAGACGAGGGCAGGTTGTTGGCGGCCGCCCCAGACGCCGATCGGCACTATCGTGAGGTCGTGCTGCCACGAAAGCTGACACTCTACGAAGAGTACGTGGCTGGACTGACGTTCGCGGGCGATCTGCGGCTGCTGATGCGCACAGTGCTAGTGGCGTTCGGCCAGCTGGCGCCGGAACGTGAATGACCACCTGGTCCGATCTGCGCGGCTTTCTGGTGCGAAGAACCCGACGGAACCTGCTCGCCAACGGCGGGGCCAGCCTGGCGGTAGCGGTATTGCAGTTGGTGATGCTCGCCGCGCTCGCCCGCTTGATGAGCGCTTCGCAGCTCGCCGAGTTTGTCGTCGCCGTGGCACTGATCGCGCTGTGCGAGTCCTTGTCGGACTTTGGCAGTCGCCACTGGAGCATTCGCCAGATGGCCTTCGTGCCCGAGCGCTTTCGGGATGCGGTACAGCTGAAGGCGGTCTTCTCGAGCATGGTGCTCATTGCGGCGGCGGGGGTGTCGCCATGGATGGGCTCCCAGCTGGCATCGCTAATGTTGGCGGTGTGTATTGGTATCACACAGAGCGCCGGGGACCCTCAGCTGTGGTGGTTGCGGGCGCGCCAGCGGATGGGGCGGGAAGCCGCGTTCATCGTCGGCAATCGGCTGGCGATCTCCGCCGGGATCGTTATCGGTGCCGCCTGCGGGTGGCAGGTCACGTCGTTGCTGCTGATCTGGCTGGCTTGCAACCTGATACGCGTGGTGATGGCCGGTCTGTACCTGAACCCTCGGCCGTTGCGGCTGGCAAACCGTTCCGAATCCTCACGATTCTGGTACCGGCAACTGCCGGCCATCCTGTGGCTCGGACTGGCGGCGGTGTGCTACACGTTGTACTACCGTGCCGGGTTGCTGTGGCTGAACACCGCCGCGGACGCCCAGACGGTTGCTGCGTTCGGTCTGATGTTCAGTCTTGCCAGCACGGCATCCATCGCGGCCAATACCCTGTCGAATGTCGCCTTCCCCAAGCTATCGATCTTGGCTCAGGAGACTGACGCAACGGGCTACGTTCGACAGCTCAAGGGCTTGCTGACGGTGTTCATGGTGCTGTTCTTGAGCGTTGGCTTGCTCGGTACCCACGTGGCCGATCCGATCGCTGCGCTGCTGTTCGGCCACAGGCTGTCTGGCAGCGGCTACCTGCGTCAGCTCGTTCCTTGGATCTACTTGACCTCACTGGCGGTGCTGCTTCGCTGCGCGCTGCTGGCCGCCTCGAAAGACGGCGAAGAACTCGCGGCCACGCTTGGCTCGATCTTGGCGTTCGGCGGGATCGTGGCTCATGGCGCAGGGGGACAAGGGGCAGACGTTCCGAGCGACGTTGGTGACCTATTGATTCAGGCCTATCTGTTCGGCGAGCTGGTCGGCTGCCTGGCGCGTGCGATCTGCCTGGCGCGCTCGCGGTGGTCGTCGAGCGTGCTGTGGTTGGCGATCTCGGGCGTCATTCCCCTGTACGTCATGACATGACGGTCGTCCTGTCGAACAGGTTCCAAACCGGTGTGGCTCAGCTGCTAGAGTCTTCGAAGTGAACTGTCCTGTCTGCCACAACGATCGATCGAAGGTGCACCTCGAAGCCGCCGGGCACGTGCTGCTGCAGTGCGCATCCTGCGATCTTGTGTGGTTGCGCAATGCACCAACCCGCGCACAGTCGAAGGCCTGGTTCGAGCACGAGTTCGTGAATGACAACGCCTTCCTCGTGGAGAAGTACATCGACTACCGTCTGCGCGCTATCCAGCGCATCGCCGCGGTGGTCAGCGCCTCGATCGTCGGCGCCGGGCCCCAGCGGTTACTGGATGTGGGCACCGCATCGGGAAGTTTCGTGGAAGTGATGGGGCGCGTGCCCGGAGTGGCGGTCGAGGGTCTCGAGCCATCGCTGTTCGCCGCCGACGCGACCTCGAAACGATTGGGTGTGCGGGTGCACACCGGGTTTATCGAGGACCAGTCCTTTCCGGAAGGCAGCTTCGATATCGTCACCTGCCTCGACACGTTGTGCCTGGTCTCCGATCCCCACGTCGACGTGGCCGGCTTCGCTCGCCTCCTGAAGCCCGGCGGCCGCTGCTTCATCGAGTTGCCCGGCTTCCACTACCGGTTCATCAAGGGATCGGGCTGGGTCGGTCGAGCACTGTATGGCGGGAAACTCGGTCTGCAGCTCGGTTTGCACACACTTTACTTCCGGCGAGGCAACCTGGTTCGCCTGTTCGAGGGCCATGGCTTGAGGATCCGGAGCGCCACGCCGATAGAAGGCCCGATGTATGGATCTCGATTCAAGCAAGGGGCCCAGCGAATTGGCTTCGCGCTGCTCGACAAACTGTACCGCGCCAGCGCCCGACAGCTCGAGCTGGCACCGAAGATCCTCTACGAGTTCGAGAAGTCAGCTTGAGCAACGCACCCCGCCGCCCTTATCCGACTCGTCCATCATCGACACCGGATCGGCATGAGTAGGCGTCCGGGATCGGCCGCTCCGGTGCATTCGTTGGCGCAAACGCCCAGCATCACGTCCGGCACCCGCCGCGATCTCCGTATTCCGTTCGCCCGGGTCGATTGTTCCGGCAACGAAGTTGAGTACGTCCGGCAAGTCCTTGCCAGCGGATGGCTGACGACCGCCTCACGCACCCGCGAGCTGGAGCAGCGATTCGGTGCCTACGTGGATGCCCGCCACGCGCTGGCGGTCAATTCCTGCACGTCGGGGCTACACCTGGCGCTCGATGCGCTTGGGGTCACCCTGGGCGATCGTGTCTTCGTGCCGTCGATGACCTTCACCGCCTCCGCCGAAGTGATCCGCTATCTGGGAGCGGAGCCTGTCGTGCTAGATGTGGACTACGAGACCTCCAGCCTGTCGGTCGAGATTCTCCAGCGGGCCATCGCGGCCCATCCGAACGTAAAGACCTTGGTAGGGGTGCACTTCGGCGGTCGGGCCATGCCGATGATCGGCGGGCTGGTCGACCTATGTCGGCATGCTGGAGTTCGCATTTTGGAGGATGCGGCTCATGCCCTGCCGACGCGCGACAAGGGCCGGCTGGTGGGAACCTTTGGCGATATCACCTGTTTCAGCTTTTATGCCAACAAGACTATGACGACCGGCGAGGGCGGCATGGTGACCACCGAAAACGACGAGTACGCCGAACGTATCCGATTGATGCGGCTGCACGGCATAAACCGTGATGTCTGGGACCGCTTTCAAAGCGTCAAGCCGTCCTGGGAATACGATGTGGTCGCACCGGGTTACAAATACAACATGCCCGACCTGAATGCCGCGGTGGGATTGGCCCAATTCGAGCGACTGGACGAGATGCACCGCGAACGGATGCGGTGCGCACGACGTTACCTGGACCGTTTGGCATCGATGGAGCTCCTGCGGCTGCCGCCTGTGCCAGAGCCTTTCGAGGACAGCTCGTGGCATTTGTTCCCGATCCGCGTCCGACCGGAAGCGAGCCTGTCGCGCAACGAGATCATCGAGCGCCTTGCCGCGCGAGGAATCGGTACGTCGGTGCATTACAAGCCGATTCACCGCCTGTCCTACTATCGGGATCGGTACACCTTGGATGCCTCGGCGTTTCCTGGCGCCGAGGCGCTGTGGCAACAGACCATCTCGCTGCCGATCTACAATTTGCTGACTGATCGGGAGATCGACTTCATCTGCGATGCGCTCGCGGACGTGCTGCACCAGAACGTGGAGGAGTGAACGGTCCCGCCGACCGTTCGTGCCCGCGCCTATCGACCCTCGTCAGGCCGATGGTTCAGGGAGCCTCTATGATTCATCGGGCGCCCTGCCAACGCCGCCCGTCGCGATTGCCAGCAGCGCACCGGCCTGCTGCAAGGGGGCACGGCCAGGTAGCAGCACGTTCGCGGTACGCGTGGCCATCGCCAGCGGCCTGGCCAGTGAACGGAAGCGCGATGACCACAGCACGTTTTGACGAATGGGGTGCATTTGAAAGCCCATGTTGCGCTTGAATGAATCTAGGCCGGGCATGTCGGCGCTCAGCGGCGCGAGTCCATAGGAGACCTCTGTGAACTCCTCGGAGGCCATCAGTTCGGCGGTTGCCGTGACCACCAGCGCGTTGTTGGGGTACCGATTCAGGTAGGCAGAGTCCGAGCCGTTGCGCAGGTAGCTGAAACAATCGCCCATTCGGAAGCCGAGCAGGTAAGCCACCAGCCGACCGTCCGCCCATGCACCCCAAGCTCGGAAACCGGGCGTGACGGCGGCGGCCGAGAAGTAATTGAACCAGGCCTTGCGTGCACCCTTGGGCACGGGTCGTTGCTGACGCTCCAGCGTGTTTTCAAACAGCGCAAAGCCAGGCGCTTTCAGCTGCTGAAGGTCGATCCGCTCCACTACGCAGCGCTCCAGGCCACGGCGCGCTTGTCGGCGGCTTTTCGAGGACAGCGTGCCCAGACCGTAGCCCCTGTCGAAGCAAGAGATCCGGTAGCTGTCCACGCCCCGCCCATCGGCCGGCTCGGAGTAGCGAAGCAGCAGCATCCTGCGCTGGTGTGCCACAGCCGATCGCAGAAGCTCGTCAGCACGGAAGGTTCGATGAAAAGGAAATGCAAGCCAGGCGCCAGGAGACTTGTCGTAGGCGTACGTGAGACCCAGGTCCGTCGTCCGGTGGCCGATGCGGTTCAGGAATTCGGCGAAGTGTTCGGGAGCGCTTATCATCGGCAGTGGCTAGCAGTGTAGGCGGTTGCAGAACGGTTCGGCCCAACGATCGCGATCCCCCGGGAACGCGAAACGACCCAGCGGTCGTGTGAGGTGCCGCAGTCGGCGGGTCGGTCCGACTGAAGAGGGCACCGCGTTGGCCGCTGACTATACTTGGGCAAGACCAGCACCGAACCGGGTGAGCTCGACACCGAACCGCTGTACGGACCGGACTGGTTCCCATTTCGACTCAGACGACTCCGAATTTCATGTCACGCATTCTGATTCTCGGTGGAGATGGCTACCTCGGTTGGCCGACGGCCATGCACTTCAGTGCTCTTGGTCACGAGGTGACGGTGGCGGACAACTACTTTCGCCGACATGCCTGTACCCAATTGGACACCGGAATGCTGTACGCGGTGCCGACGTTGGTGGAGCGTGCACGCATCTGGCACGAACTCACCGGTCGCCGCATCCACGTCGCCATCGTCGATCTAGCCGATCCCGGCCGCATGCGCAGCCTGTTCGACGGCTCGGCCCGCTTCGCTGCCGAGGACGGCCCGAACGATTTTCCCGATACCATCGTTCACTATGCCGAGCAGCCGTCGGCACCGTATTCGGTGATGGACTTTGCGCATGCAGACATCACGTTGACGAACAACTTGCGGGTGACCAACAACCTGATGTGGGCCGTGCGCGATTTCTGCCCAGATGCGCATATTGTCAAGCTTGGCACTATGGGCGAGTACGGCACGCCGGACATCGACATCGAGGAGGGTTGGATCGATATCGAGCACAAGGGGCGAAAGGGGCGATTCCTCTTTCCTCGCCAGGGCGGTTCGATTTACCACACCACCAAGATCATGGACACCGATCTGCTCTGGTACGGCGTGCGCATGTGGGAGCTTCGGGTCACCGATTTGATGCAGGGTCCCGTATACGGTCTGGAGACCGATGCCACCGCGCTCGATCCGCGTCTGCGAACGATCTTCAACTACGACGAGATCTTCGGCACCATCGTGAATCGGTTCGTCACCCAAGCTGTCGTCGGCCATCCCCTGACGGTGTACGGACGTGGCGGGCAGACCCGGGGCTACCTAAACATCCGAGATACCCTGCAGTGTGTGGAGAAGAGTGTCGATGCGCCCGCCGCGCCGGGGGAGCTCCGCATCTTCAACCAGATCATGGAGACGTTCTCGGCAAATCAGTTGGCAGACTTAGTCCAGCGCGTAGGGAACGAGCGCGGATTAGACGTTACTGTCACACCCATCGAGAATCCTCGCAAGGAGGCCGAGGAGCACTACTACAACCCGACCTATCAAGGGCTAGTCGACATCGGTGTTCAGCCGCACTACCTCACCGACGATGTCCTGCACGGCATCTTCGCGCTGGTCGAGTCCTACAAGGAAGCCGTGCGGCGCGATGTCATCTTCCGGGGGGTGCGGTGGACGTGATCCTGCGCTCCTTCCCGCGTGCCCACCCTCGCTCGTCATCAGAGGGCTCGGCGTGACGATGTTCTCTGGCAAGCGCGTTCTTATAACCGGCGTCTGCGGAACAGTGGGCTCCGAACTGTTGCGCCAGTTGGTCACCGATTCGTCGCGATACGCGCCGGCTGAGGTGATCGGCATCGACACCAACGAAAGCGCGCTGTTCTTCCTCGATCAGGCATTCCTGACCGATTGTCGCGTGAATTTGGCCATTGCCGACGTCCGAGACCTTGGCTCGCTGGTCACCCGGTTCGATGGAGTGGACATCGTGTTTCACACCGCAGCGCTCAAGCACGTGGTGCTGTGCGAGCGCTCGCCCGAACAGGCGATCATGACCAACATCGACGGCGTGCAGAATGTGATCGCCGCATCGCAGCGCGCAGGGGCGGAGCGCGTGGTGTTCACCAGCTCCGACAAAGCGGTGAATCCGACCAACGTCATGGGTACGTCAAAACTCATGGGCGAGCGACTGATGACGGCGGCTAACAGCAATCATCAGCCGGGTGGGACAATCTTCACATCGACGCGCTTTGGCAATGTGCTTGGTTCCAGCGGTTCAGTATTCCCCATTTTTCGTGCCCAGATCGCCAACGGCGGCCCGGTCACTCTGACCCACGGTCAGATGACGCGCTTCGTCATGAGTATCGAAGAGTCGGTACGGTTAGTCATCGACTCGGCGAGCATCGCCTGCGGCGGCGAGGTGTTCGTCACCAAGATGCCGGTAGTGCGCATCGCCGACCTCGCCACTGCCATGATCGAGATGTTCGCACCGATCGATGGTCATGATCCGAGCGCAATCCGTATCGAGGAGATCGGAACCAAACCGGGGGAGAAGCTGTACGAAGAGCTGATGAGCGATGAAGAAACGCGACGAGCCCTGGAGCTGGAGCGCTACTTCAGCGTGTTGCCGGCGTTTCGCGGGATATACCGAGATATCGACTACTGCTATGACGGAATCGTGAACACGGTGGTCAGCGATCCGTACGTGTCTACTAGGCAAGCCGCTTTAAGCATCTCAGCCATCAAGCGCCTGTTGAGCGAATACGGTCTGGCCGATGCCACCAGTGACGCCGTCGCCGAACGTTATTTTCCCGGGGACAAGGAAAGCCAGGACGTTGCGGGGCAGCTGCCAACAAGGCCCTGACGTGGGACCCACCATGGCCTTCCATTAGCGGCTGGGCAAAAGCGGGACGCGATCTTCAAAACGCCTCTACGGCCCGGGCGTGCTCGCGCACGTCGCCCTTTGCGCTGATACGCTCAAGGCCGCGCCCGTAGGCGCTGGGATCGCAGCACTTGTGCCTCAGAGTGCTGCCACTTAGCGGAGAGAATCGATGGCGATGAATCAACGGGTCCTACTCAAGCGTTCAACACCATCGAAGGGCAGGGTAAGTGGTTCGCGCATTATCTTCGTCATCGCGTTAAGCGCGCTTCTCGGCACAGCGGCGGCCGATGCGGCCAGCGTCGTGGTGTATCCAGTGGGGTACGTCGGCACTCAGCACAGTGCGGCCATTCCGTCGAGCCGGATCGGTATGGATGGGCCCTCGGATCAGGACGGCCCCATCGGGCCGGACAGCCCTGTAGTTCCCGGCCCAACGGGTCCCAGTGAGCCGACCGGTCCCGACGGCCCGTCAGTCGAGGAGGGTCCTCCTGGCCAGGACGGCCCGCCCGCTTAAGATGACACGCCGGAAGTTTCCGATATCGCCGTCCAGCGTGTAGAACCGCAAACCGCCATCGGCGGTCACGAACAGCATTTCGGCGTTGTCGGGCACGTCAGTTCGCGAGTACAGCCCTTCTAGGTCGGACAGGGGGAGTGGTGCGCCTTCCATCGGGATGCCGCCGCCTGAGCCATCGCCGGTGCCGATTCCCGCGCCCTGTGAGTTCCCTTCATCATCGCTACTGCAGGCGCCCAGGATGAGAGACAGCACGGGTAGTGCCGTTGCGTGTCTGCGAAACAGGGTCATGGCGGCGGCCGGTAGCCTAGGGCGGGAGGAAGCGTAAAAGATTTGTGACGCAATTCCCAGTTGCTGTAATACCGACGAGCGACGGTCCTGATCTAGAACGGGCAACGCGATCACTCGGAAACTGGCGATCAGTCTTTCCGCGTCTTGAGAGCGCAGGTGCGCCGGTCCATCCGTTGTCCGCGACCGCCGGAGGGCTTTATGTACCTTCCCAGAGATCAAGTTGATCTCACACGATCTACAGAACCCCTACCCGGTGGTTTGAACCGTTGGGCCGTGTCCGCCGCGCCCCATCATCATCGCGTCATCGGATGCGACAGCGGGAACTAGCTACGGGTACCTACGAAGCCCGATCCGGTTCAGAGAATGTTGTCACAGGGTAATAATAAAGACTAGTCTAAAGATTGACAAATTTCGGTTGACGCACAATCGAGATTTTTGTCCTATAGGTCCCCGGTGGTGGTGAGCCGGCGTAGGCGTCGCTCTCGGCCCACGACATCTCGACAAGGACTGCGGTGGCCAACGGATGATGAACTTCCTGACAGAGCGGGCATTTGCCTCGCGCACCCTGGACGGTTTTCTGAGCAACCTGGCTCAGACCGCACGCGGCCGCAAGCAGCTGATCAGCGGCGCCATCGATGCCGGTACCGTCATCGTCGCGCTGTGGCTGGCCTACAGCTTCCGCGCCGGCGCTCCGTTCTCCGACCTCGCCTCCACCTGGCACGTGTTCGCGCTGCTGGCGCCGGCTACCGTGCTGACCTTCGCAGCGCTTGGCATCTATCGCTGGGTGGTCCGCTCGTCCAGCCCGCACCTGTTCGTGCAACTGGCCAAGGCGTCGGCGCTGTCCACCGTGCTGCTCGTGCTGATCATCACGGTGTTCCCGCCGTTCAACTACCACCCGCGTTCGCTGTTTCCCATGTATGCGCTGCTGGTGCTGCTGGGCAGTTCGACCACGCGGTTGGCCTGGCAGGCGCGCTTCGGTATCGGTCGGCTGGGCACGCCGGTGGCGGTATACGGCGCGGGTCAGCGAGGGCGGCGCACCGTCGGGCTGCTGGGCAGCAGCGAAGAGTATCGAACGGTGGCACTGATCGACGATGACCCGGACAAGGCCGGGCAGATGGTCGGTGGGCTGAAGGTGCTGGACGGCAGCGACCCGCAGTTGCACGACACGTTGCGTCGCCTGGACGTGCAGCAGATCGCGGTGGCCTACGACCCGCTGCGCGCGCTGGGAAGCTTCGATGCCACGCTGGCACGCTTCGATCGGCTGGGCTATCGCACCCGCATGGTGCCGGGGGTGGCCGAGATGCTGGACGGGGCGCGTGACGAGCCGATTCGCGATGTCTCCATCGCCGACATCCTCGGTCGTCAGGAAGTGGTGCCGGACCCGGACCTGATCGGGCGGCGCGTCACCGGGCGCTGCGTGCTGGTCACCGGCGGTGCCGGCTCGATCGGCTCGGAACTGGCGCGCCAGATCCTGAAGCTGTCGCCCGAGCGGCTGGTGATCATGGACAGCTGCGAGAGCGCCCTGTACGAGATCACCGAGGAGCTGCGCGCCAAGCTTCGCGAAGCCGGCGAGCCGAACGGCCGATTCGTGCCGCTGCTGGGCTCGGTGCGCGACCGCGACACCTTGTCGGCGATCATGAGCGAGCACCGTATCCAGACGATCTTTCACGCCGCGGCCTACAAGCATGTGCCCATCGTGGAGGCGCAGCCCTGCGAGGGCATCGAGACCAACCTGTTCGGCACGCGCCGGCTGCTGGAGGTGGCGATCGAGGCCGGCGTGGACGATCTGGTACTGGTCTCCACCGACAAGGCGGTGCGGCCCACCAATGCCATGGGTGCCACCAAGCGCGCCGCCGAGCTGCTGCTGCAGGGCATGGCGCGCCGCGATCACGGCACTCGGCTATCGATGGTGCGCTTTGGCAACGTGCTTGGCTCGTCCGGCTCGGTGGTGCCGAAGTTCAAGCGCCAGATCCTGGAAGGTGGCCCGGTGACCGTCACCGATCCCGAGGTCACCCGCTACTTCATGACCATTCCCGAGGCCGCGCAGCTGGTGCTTCAGGCAGGTGCCTTGGCCAGGGGCGGTGAGGTGTTCGTGCTGGACATGGGTGAGCCCGTTCGTATCGTCGATCTGGCGCGCACCATGGTGCGGCTGTTCGGCAAGTCCCTGCAAGAGGAAACCGGCGACCCCGCCGACATCCGCATCGTCTTCGAAGGACTGCGCCCCGGGGAAAAGCCGTACGAAGAGCTGTTTCTGGACGGTCGCGATCGCCCGACGGGGGTGGCCAAGATCAGCTGCGCCAGCGAGGCCTGGCTGCCGTGGGAGGAGCTGGGCGCGCACCTCGACTCGCTGCGCGAGGCGATGGACCAGCGCGACGTGCCGCGCCAGCGCGCCGAGCTGCTCGCGCTGGCGGGCGCCGGACGGATCGACGGCGCAGCCCGCGCCCTGTCGCGTGCACGAACCCGCACCCCGGTGGCCGTCGCCACCGGCCTGCCGGAGCGCCGCTCGGCGAACGATCGGCGCGGCGCGGGCAGCCGGGTCGCTCGCGGGGTAGCCTGAACCGGTTCCACCCGGCCAGATCCCGTCTCCGCCGCTCAAGGATACATCGTCCGTGCGAATCGCCATCGCCGGTGCCGTGCGCAGTTCGCGCCGCGTGCTGCAAGCCCTGATCGACCACGGCCTGGACGTGGTCGCGGTATTCGGCCACATGCCCGCCGATGTCAGCCGAGTAAGCGGGCACGTTTCGCTGGAACCGCTGGCGCGCGATGCCGGTATCCCGTTCCACCCCTTCCAGCGGATCAATGACGAGCTGGAGCGGATTCGCGCCTGCGCACCGGACCTGCTGTTCGTGGTCGGCCTGTCGCAGCTGGTCAGCCAGGACATCCTGAACATTCCGCGCCATGGTGGCGTCGGCTTTCACCCCACAAGGCTGCCGGAACGGCGCGGGCGAGCACCGCTGGCCTGGCTGGCGCTGGAGCAGGCGGGAGGGGCGGCCAACTTCTTCCGCATCGCCGACGGGGTGGACGACGGCCCGATCTACGTCAGCGCACCGTTCGAGGTCGACGAGCGTGACGATGCCGAGGCGGTGTCCGACAAGCTGGGAGAAGCCACCGACCGGGCGTTGGCCGAGTGGTTGCCCCGCTTGGCCGCCGCAGACCTGAGCGCCACGCCCCAGGACGAGTCGCGTGCCAGCTATCGGGGGCGGCGAGGTCCCGAGGACGGGCTGATCGACTGGCAGGCCCCGGCGGCGGCGATCGTGCGGCAGGTGCGCGCCGCGGCACGCCCGCACCCCGGCGCCTTCACCCATCTGCAAGATAGCCGCTTGATCGTCTGGCACGCCGATGTGGAGACCGATCTGCAGGCGCTGGGCGTGATTGGCCGGATTCTCACCGTCGACAGCGATGGCAGCTTCGTGGTGCAGTGCGGCCAGGGCTTGCTGCGGGTGCACGAGCACGAAGTCGTCGAAGGCGACGCCGCACCGCGCGTGGGCGTGCGCTTGGGCTACTACGCCGACAGCGAGCTGTTCCGCCTGCGCGCCGAAGTGGCCGAGTTGCGCGCCCGCCTGGACCGGCTGGAACAACGCGGCGTCTGAGCCGGGCGCGGCCCGCCGGGCGCGTTCAGTCCGAGCGCCGCGGCTACAGCCGCTCGCGCAGCAGCACGAAGGCCTCGGCCGCCGCCACCCCGATGTGGCAGCCGCGCAAGGTGGCCAGCGCAGTCAGCCCGCGCGCCGAGCGCGGCTTGTTGTCGTCTTGCAGCTGGGTGGCGTAGCAGCGCATCGCCTCGAGCTTTCGCTCCAACTGCGCGGTGATATCCACGAACACCGTGGGCTCGAAGCCCGGCTGCAGACCCGGTGGCGCCAGGTGCGTCTCGGACAGGGTCTCGTAGGCCATCAACCGCTTTACCGTGGCGCCCAGCGTCAGGTAGGGGCGGGTGGCGACGGTGCCGGCGTAGGCGATGGCCGCATGGTCCTTGTGCAGGTCGTGGGTGAACGGCACCAGCAGCTGATCCGGCTGCACCTCCTCGATCACCGCCTGCACCGCCTGGTTGGTGCGCCAGGCCGGGATATGGTCCAGCGCCACTGCCGGCAGCTCGCCGAACATCACCTCGGCGTCCAGCACCGCCATCGCCGCCCGGAATTCGCCGCGCACGTCTCGACCCGCCGACGAGGCCACCGGAGGGGTCTCCGGGCCGCGCGTGGTCATCGCCGCCACCACCACCCGTTGACCCTCGTCGCGCAACCGGGCGATCAGACCGCCGGCGCCGAGCGTCTCGTCATCGGCGTGCGGGGCAAGGATCAAGGTGGTCACGGTAGGGCTCCGTCGAAAGGGGGGGGGCGGGCCCCGACAGGGCGCGCGTGGCGAAGGCAGGGTAGCAGTGGTGCGGTGCAAGGGATGGGACGCGATGCGGGCCGAGATCGCCAAGCGCTAGCCGAACGGGCACCAGCGACGCTGATCACCCACCGGCGTCGATGGACCCCACTCCCTAGCCAATCGGCTAGTTCGATATCGATCTCGTCACACATTGATGTATCTTGCAGTGGCTCGTTAAGGAAACCCCCTATTCACAAGGAGATTCAGAGCAGTGAAACGCCTATTCGTAACACTTCCGACCTACGTGCTCGGCGTCGTGCTCAGCACCGGCGCCGGCGCAGAGCCGACATTCGACTACGGCTCCGGTTTCACCGTCGTCGAAGGGGATGACCTCAGCTGGTCCGACGTCGATGTCGGTTCCCAGTATTGGGTCTACGTCGGCACCGTGTCGGGCGGACGCGATGTCCTGGACAGTGGCAGTCTGGGCAATCAGATGAGCATCGAGGTCGGGGAATGGCCGGAGCAGGTTTATATCCGCCTTTGGTATCGGCCGAACGGGGAGGGGTGGAAGTCCGTGTTCGAGCGATATGCCGTCGCGTCGTGCCCCGCGCCGGTCAAGGAGCAGTACGACGAAGTCGATTCGATCCTGGGTCCCTACGTGGGCGATGGCAACGATGAACTGTTCGACGGGACGCTGTGCTTCAAGACCTACGCGATCGGTGACCCAGACTACGAATACCGGTTCGGGGTGTTGACCGGCGGTGAGTCTGAACCGGACATCCGGCCCGCCACCGTGTTCGCGAAGGGTCAGAGCCTGTGGGTGACGAAGGCCGAGGCGCGAGCCTGCGCGAACTACATCGATTGCTAGGCAGGGCGGCGTCGCGCACGCCTGAACTGCTGGACCGGCAGACAGTTCGGATGCACGGCCTGGGCTAGAATCCGGGGTTGGGGAATCGGCCGCGCGTGGGGTGGCAACCGGATGTCTGGCGCTGCGTACACCACCTGGGTCAAGCCCCTGATCGATCGCGGCAGCGCCTGGGTGTTGCTCGCGCTGCTGTCGCCGCTGCTGATCGGGATCGTCATCGCCATCAAGCTCGGCTCTCCCGGTCCGGTGTTCTACCGCCAGCAGCGCATCGGCCGCGACGAGCGTCGCTTCGATATCCTGAAGTTCCGCACCATGACGGTGGACCCGGAGCGCGTGGCCGCCCAGACTCATGGCCACAGCCCGGGCGTCACCGGCGTGGGGCGCGTGCTGCGCCGGCTGAAGATCGACGAGATGCCGCAGCTCCTGAACGTGGCCCTGGGCGACATGAGCCTGGTCGGCCCGCGCCCGTGCCTGCCGGCGTTGCTGGACGCCATCGAGCCCTGGGCGCGGGCGCGTTTCTCGGTCACTCCCGGGCTGACCGGTCTGGCCCAGACCAACGGCAACGTGCACCTGAGCTGGCCAGATCGCTGGCGCTGGGACGTGCACTACGTACAGCGGGTGTCGTTCGCGCTGGACGCTCGCCTGTTGTGGCGCACGCTGGCGGTTATGCTGCGCGGCGAAGGGCGCTATCGGCGCTTGCCGCCACCGTGATCGCGCGCTCGCACACGCGGACTTGGTCTTCGGCGCCGCCTCGGTCGGGGCTTGGACGAGGATGACGGTCTCGATGAGGAGTCGGTCACGCATCCGGTCCGTCGCCGCGCCAGTGCAATGCTTTGTCGTCGGACGGCAACATTGACCCAGTAACGTTACCGGGACCGGCCTGCCCGCCGGCGTCGCACTTTGCCTAGGCTTTGGGCTGTAAATAGGCCTGTGGGATTGACGCCTGTCGAGCACGAGCGCGACAATGTCTTGTCGGTAATGTTTCAGTGACGCAAGGAGAACGGTCGTTGATGGATGCTCGAGTGCCGCAGCAGTACTATTTTTCCAGCACGATCGCCGCGCTGTTGAAAAACGTCTCCCAGACGGGCCGCGGCCGCAAACAGGCGCTGAGCATGTTGATCGACGGCTCGGTCGCCGCCATCGCGCTGTGGTTGTCCTACACGCTGCGGTTCGGGCAGCCGTTCATGCACTTCGAGGACGCCTGGTACCTGTTTCTGCTGGTGCCGTTGGCCACGGTGGCGATCTTCGCCTCGCTAGGCATCTACCGTTGGGTGGTGCGCTCCACCAACCACCGCCTGTTTCGCCAGCTGTGCAAGGGGTGCTTGATCTCGGCGCTTGTGGTGATCGTATTGACCTTCCTGGCCCCGCCGTTCCGCGAGAACGCCCGCTCCTTGTTCGCCATCTACGGCATGCTGCTGGTGCTGGGCGTGTGCGGCAGTCGCCTGGTCTGGCAAGGACTGTTCGATGCCGGCAAGAAGGGCGAGCCCATCGCCATCTACGGTGCCGGCTCGTACGGCACCCAGCTGGCCAGCCTGCTCGGTTCGGGCATGGCCTACCGCCCGGTCGTGTTCCTGGACGACAACCCGAAGCTGCACGGCTCCACCATCTCGGACGTGCCGGTGATCGACGGGCAGGATGCCGACCTACGCACCGAGCTGCGCCGCCGGGACGTTGCGCGCATCGTGCTGGCGATGCCCTCCATCCCGAACCGGGAGTATCAGCGCAAGCTGGTCGATCTGAAGCGCGTGGACCTGCCGGTGCAGACCATTCCCGACATCGCCGAGCTGGTGTCCGGTGCGGCGCGTGCCGACGAGATCCGCGACATCTCCATCCGAGACATCCTGGGCCGCACCGAGGTGCCGCCCGACTCGCGGCTGATCGGGCGGCGGGTTACCGGGCGCACCGTGCTGGTCACCGGCGGCGGCGGATCCATCGGCTCCGAGCTGTGCCGCCAGATCGCCAAGCTGTCGCCGCGACTGTTGATCGTGCTGGACAACAGCGAGGCTAATCTCTACCACATCACCGAGGAGCTCGGCCACGAGGGCATCGCGTTCGAGGCGCGCCTGGGCTCGGTCACCGATCGCGTCGGGCTGCAACGGCTGATGGTGCGCCAGACCATCGACACCGTTTACCACGCCGCCGCCTACAAGCACGTACCGATCGTGGAGGCGCAGCCCGGACAGGGCGTCGAAGTCAACGTGTTCGGCACCCTGGCCCTGTTGGAGACCGCCATCGACCATGGCGTGAAGGACTTCGTGCTGATCTCCACCGACAAGGCGGTACGACCCACCAACGTCATGGGGGCCAGCAAGCGGACCGCCGAGCTGGTGCTGCAGGCCAAGGCCCACCAGGGCGTGGACACGCGCATCTCGATGGTGCGCTTCGGCAACGTGCTGGGCTCGTCGGGCTCGGTGGTGCCCAAATTCAAGCGCCAGATCGAGCTGGGCGGCCCGATCACGGTGACCGATCCGAACATCACCCGCTACTTCATGACCATTCCCGAAGCGGCGCAGCTGGTGTTGCAATCGAGCGCCATCGCCCATGGCGGGGACGTGTTCGTGCTCGACATGGGTGAGCCGATCAAGATCGCCGATCTGGCCCGCACCATGGTGCGCCTGTATGGCAAGAAGCTGTTCGAGGAGACCGGCGATCCGGGCGACATCGACATCCAGTTCGACGGGCTGCGTCCGGGCGAGAAGATGTACGAGGAACTGTTCATGGGTGAGGACGATGTTCGCACCGAGGTCAAGAAGGTGTTCTCGGCCGACGAGGCCTGGCTGCCCTGGCCGGAGCTGGAGTGCGAGCTGATCGCGTTGCGCGGCTTCATCGACAACGGCGACGAGGCCGCGTTGCGCGATCGCCTGATGCCGCTGTCGCTGGCCGGTCGCGATGACGAGATCGTCGACATCGTCTCGCCTGACGGAGGTCGCGAGGTCGGGCGCGCGGCGCGACACGCCTACGCGGTCCACTAGGCGTCGCCGACGAGCCCGTCATCATGAGTGGGCAGGTCCCCGACGCGCCGCTGCGCATCCTCCACCTGATCCCGAACGTGCGCTCGGGCGGCGGCGCGCAGGCGGTGCTGTTCCGGCTGGCAATGGCCGATTCGGTCAATCGCCACGACGTGGTCACGCTGCTCGAGAAGGGGGCATTCGCCAAGGCGCTCGAATCTGGCGGCGTGTCGGTGCGCTCGCTCGACATCGCTGGGGTGCCCGGCCTGATCCGGTCGCTGTTCGTGCTGCGGCGCATCCTGCGCCAGGAGCGGCCCGATGTTCTGCAGAGCTGGATGTATCACGCCGACTTGCTGGGGGCTGTCGCAAGCGCCTCGGCTGGCGTGCCGGTCGTGTGGGGCCTGCACCATACGACCTTCGAGAAGGGTGGCACCTCGCGCAGCGTACGCCTGGCGGCACGTCTGTGCGCCTGGCTGTCGCCGCGCCTGCCGCAGCGCATCGTGTCGTGCTCGGAGGCGGGCGTGGCCGCGCACATCGACAAGGGGTACGCAGCCAGCAAGCTGGTCGTGGTGTCCAACGGCTATGACACCCGCGCCTTCACCCCGCGCACCCCCGGTGCCCCGGACCCGCTGCGCGCCGAGCTGGGCCTGGCGCCCGACACCCGCCTGCTGGGCATGGCGGCGCGCTGGGATCCGCAGAAGGACCATGCCAACCTGATCGCCGGGCTCGCCCGATTGGCGCGGCAACGGTCCCACGGCTGGCATGTGGTGCTGTTCGGCTCGCGCATGGAGGCGGCCAACGAGCCGTTGGTGCGGCTGATCGACCAGGCCTCGCTGGCGGATCGCATCACGCTGCTGGGCCGGCGCGAGGATGTGATCGAGGTGATGCGTTCGCTGGACGTGCATGTGCTGTCCAGCCGCTTCGGCGAGGCGTTCCCGAACGTGCTGAACGAGTCGATGCTGGTGGGCACGCCGTGCGTGACCACCGACGTCGGCGATGCGGCGCGCATCGTCGGCGATATCGGCTGGACGGTTCCGCCCAGCGATCCGGACGCGCTGGGACAGGCCATGCTGGCCGCCGTTCAGGCGATGAACGATGCGCCCGCCTGGGCGACGCGATGCGCCGAAGGGCGACGGCGCATCGTCGATCACTTCAGCGTCGAGACCATGTTGGCAGGCTACGACGCGGTGTGGCGCAACGCCCGCCTCAGCCCGGCGCGCTCTCGTGGGTGACCACCAGCAAGGCATCGTTCTGGCGAAGGGCGTGGATGCCTAGCCGTGTCAAGGTCGGTTCGCCCGCGAAATCCGGATCGAGCGCCTCTCGGGTGTTGTCGGGCAAGGAGAACGCGCCGTCGTCCTGGGTGAGGCAGTCCACCGTGGTGGCCACCCCGTCCGCATCGACTGATAGCAGCGACACGTGCAGGAAGATCTCTTCCTGGTCACCGGCGTTCCAGCGGATCGCGCTGCCCGGTGCGGTCAGGTCGTCATCGACCGTGACGCCATCGGGGGCGGTGACGCTTGGCACCCGCACCTGGGCAAAGGCCGGAAAGTCATCGCCGGGGATGTCGACCACCAGTTCGTCCGGCACCGTGGCCGGCAGGGCATCGTCGTTGAGGTACTCCACCTCGCTGAAGCCTGCCATGCGTTCGATCGTCAGCCAGGTGCCGGCCGGGCTGCTGAACACGATCGTCTCGCCGGCACCGATGACCTGGCGGTCGCGTTCGTCGTCGAGCAGGCCGTCGTCTTCGCCGCTGGAGCGCTCGCTGCGCGTCACGGAACAACCGCCGACCGGCGGAATGAGGCCGGCGCTCAGCTCGCTGTATGGCTTGGGCGTCGTGTGGCGGGCGAACTGCGCCGCCGCGTAACCATCGTCGAACTCCTGCAACGGTTGCTCCAGCTGCACCAGTCCGAAGCGTCTGGCCACCGCCGGGTTCTGCCCTGGATCCGCCAGCGCGCCGCCACCGCCCGCCGGCGGGGCATGGGTATGGGTGGAGGACTCGGAGCAAGCGCTCAGCAGCAGGGCGCAACTGGCGGCCGCGATGGCCCAACCGGGACTGAAAGGGGTGTTCATTCGATCGGTGGGCCTCGATGACGGGACTGGCGGACGATGCCGACACGCGCTGCAAGCCGTGTGCCGGCCGGTGCTCGCGTGCGCCGAGCCCTCGCTCTCCGACATCCGTCCGGCCGAGGCTAGGGCGTGAATCCCCTGCCGCCGCTCCACGGTCCGAATGCGGTGTCGTTCCAGGTCTGAACCCACCAGGTGCTGGCGTCGCTGACCGTGTGGGACGGCGTCACGCTGCAGGTCGAGGGGCCGCAGGCGGCCTGTGCGGTGTTGAACCACTGCGTGTACGGCGTGCCACCGCTGTCCCTGGCTACCCACAACCGGTACCAGCTGGCCCCGGCCACGCTCGACCAGGTGTAAGTCGGGTTGGCTCCATTGCCCGAGCCGGACGGCGTCAACGCGGTGGCGGCCGGGGGCGCTCCGCCATTGCCGCTGGCCGCGGTGAAGCTCTCTGTGCTGCTCAGCCAAGTGCCGCCGACCTGGTACCACAGCGTGGCGTACACGGTGCTGCCGTTGGTCGGCAGGCCGCTCACCGACACGGTGCGGTTGCTGCCCTGACTGGCGTTGTAGAGATTCGAGGCCGCCGCACCGCTGGTACCGGTGCCCAGATACAGCCACCAGGCCTGTACCGAGGCATCGTTGGGCACCCAAGAGAAGCTCTGCGTGGAACCGACGAAGGTGTCCCCCGGTTCCGGGCCGTCGAAGCGAGGAGGCACCAGGTCGGCGGCGGTGTAGGTCTTGCGGATCGACTGCCACGGCACCGTCGAGCTGGCCCGGTAGAACAGAGTGGCGTGCACGGTGCGTCCGTCGGTGGCGATACCCGTGGCGGTCACGCCCTGTGCGCCGCCCAGGTTGCCGCTGTCGTACAGGTCACGGGCACCGGCGCTGGAGCCCAGGTACAGCCACCACTCGGCCACGATGCTGCCGGACTGCCAGGAGAAGGCCTGGGTGGCGCCGGACAGGGTGGTGCCGGGGTTGGGAGAGGTGATGGTGGGCACCCCGCCGATGAAGAACTGCCGGGTGGTCCAGATCTTCTGACCCTGACCGTTCTCGCGGATGTTGCCGGCATTGTCGTAGGCCAGCGCGAACAGCTGGTAGTCACCGGTGGCGCTCAGCGGTATGTCGACGCTCCAGTCGGTGGTGCCGGTACTGGTGTTGCTCAACGTGGCGTCGCGATCGGGCAGGTCGCCGCTTTTCAGCTCGAACTGCCCGGTGGAGAAGTTCAGCCAACGGGCCGGGCTGGCGTCGTTGTCGCGCACCACTATGCGCACCCGGTCGAAGCCCAAGCCGCCGGCGTCGGTGGCGTCGCCGTCGAAGGTCGGGTTGGCGCCGAACGTCTGGCCGTCGCCGGACGGGGTATCGATCTCGGCGATCGGGGCCTGCGTGTCCGGACCGCCACCGCCGCCGCAGATGTTCAGCTCGTTCTGCAGGGCGGCGAAGAATTGCTCGGCGATGTGACGATCGCCCTTCAGGGTCGGGTGAATGCCATCGGCGATCGAGGCATTGCTGTTGCCGGGCTGTGCGACGCACACGCCCAACGACATGTTGTTGCTGTCGCCACCGGTGCCGGCCGGGCAGGACACGGGACGGTTCTCGTTGGCGTAGAAGCCGCTGTTGACATCGACCAGCGTGACGTCGCGGCCATTGGTCTGCGACTGCGCCACCAGGTTGCCGATGCGTCCGGTCAGCTGACTGGCCCGCTCGAAGATCGGCTGGGCCGAATAGGGCGAGCCGTAGCGGTGGTCGCCGTACCAGCCGGTGATCGGGATCAGGTTGGCCAGCAGCACCTTGGCGTTGCTGTCGTAGGCGTAGATGCGATCCAGCAGCGTGGACAGGTCATTGTCGGCGTTGTTGACACTCTGACCCTGGCCGATGTCGTTGGTGCCCAGGTGAACCAGGAACACGTCCGGGTCCAGCAGCGGGAACCATTGATCCAGGCTGCGACGCCCGCCGCCGTAAAGTCCGGTCTGATCCGACCAGGTCTTGTTGAGCAGGTTGTCGATGCGCTCGCCGGACTGCCCACCGTGAATCGCCGGGGTGCGCCCGTTCTCGCTCCGGCTGCCCACCCAGGTAACATCCGCATTGCAGGAGCTGTCGTTGAGCAGGTCGTGCAGGTGCTCGCGGTAGCTGCGCAGGTTGTTCGGCGGACCGCCGCTGGCGTTGCGGTAGGCGGACTCGGGCAGGGCGCTGCCGTCGAACGGGAAGTTGGTCGTGCCCTCGGTGATCGAATCGCCGAGAGGCAGGATGCGAACGTCCGCCTGCGCCGGCGCAGCGCCCAGCAGCAGCGCGCAGGCCAGCGTCAAAGACGCACCGAAGACGCGAAGCGCCGTCGTGCGTAGGGGGGTGTTGGGTGTGGCAGTCATGAGATCGACCTCGTCAAGCGCGCCGGCAGGCGTCCGCGTTTGACCGAGTGTATCTTTTTCGTCACACGACTCCCTCATCGAAAGGAGAAGAAACGCCAGTCGCCTGACAGACTTGGCCATTCGGTAACGTGTTTAGCCCGAGAGTGTCTGTCGCGTCACACCATCGCAGCGCGGACCGCCGTGACGAGCTCCGCATGGCGACGGCGCTCAGGGTGAAAACGTACGCCCGCCACTCCACGGGCCGCTGCCGTCGGTGTTCCAGGTTCGTACCCACCAAGTGCTCGCGCCCGGCACCCGATGATCCGGCGAGAAGCGGCAGACGCTCTCGTCGCAGGCGGCCTGCACGCTGGTGACCCAGCGGCGAAAGGGTGCCGCGCCGTCCGCGCCGGCGACCCATAGGTAGTACCAACTGGCGCTGGCCACGCTGGACCAGGCGTAGGTGGGAGTGCTGCCGCTGCCCGAGCCGCTCGGGCTCAGCGCCGTGGCCGCCGGCGGCGGTGTCCCGCCGCTGCCGCCGCTGGCGGCGATGAAGGTGTCCCGCTGCTGGTGCCAGATCCCGTTGACGCGATACCACAGCGTGGCGTGCACGGTTCGACCATCGCGTGGCAGGCTGGCGGCACGGATGCCGGTACTGGTGCCGGCGCGGCCGTTGAACAGGTCGTAGGCCGCGGCGCCGCTGGTACCCGTTCCCAGATACAGCCACCAGGCGTCCACCGCGATGTCGTTGGCCACCCAGGTGAATTCCTGGCTGCTGCCGTCCAGCGTGGCACCGCTGGTGGGTCGGGTGAACGCGGGCGGGTCGAGGGTGGCGGCGTTGAACTTGGCGGCAACCGACCGCCAGGCATCGCCTGCTTCGATGCGGTACCACAGCGTGGCGTGCACGGTGCGCCCATCGGTGGCCAATCCGGCGACCGAGGTCGACAGGGCACCGCCCAGGCTGCGGCTGTTGTGCAGGTCGCGTGCGCCGGGGCTGGAGCCCAGGTACAGCCACCACTCGGCCACCGATGCCTCGCGGGTCCAGGTGAACGTCGCGCGATCGTCGACCAGCGTCGCACCCGGCTGGGGCGTGGTGAAGATCGGCTCGGGGTCCGGCTCCGGCTCGCCCAGCGAGACGATCCAGTCGCTGATCAGTGCCACGCCGTCGGTATCGATGCTGTGCTTGGCCAGCGGCGGCATCGCCGACTGCCCCAGGCGTGCCAGGCGATAATGCAACACAGAGCGATCGGTGTCGCCCCGCGCGATCACCAGCTCGCCGTCGATGCCCACGCTCTCGATCAGCTGCCCGTCGATCAGGCGCTGTTGCGCCAGCGGGGTGCTCAGCCGAGCATCGAACAGGGCGCGCACCCCGCCGGGACGGTGACAGGAGCTGCAGTTCGCATCCAGGTAGCTGCGCGCGCGCAGCCCCAGCGGTGCGGCGAGGTCGTCGGCGGCGCGGGCGGTGATCGCATCGGGCAGCGCGGCCAGCAGCTCGTCGGCGGGGCCGAACAGGCCCAGTTCTGCCAGCGTGAGGATCTGATTGGCCGCGCGCCCGGTGCGCGGGTAGGTGCGCGAACCGTTCAGCTGGCGCGTGTTCACGCCCAGCGCATGGCCAGCGTTGGCGGTGTGACACTCCAGGCACTGCGCCCGGCCCGGGTAGTCCCATTGGCGCGACAGCGTTTGCCCGGCGTCCTGCACCTGATCGAAGCGGATCGTCTCGCCGGCCGCGTCCACCAGCTCGGCATCAGTACCGACACTGTTCCAGCGGTAGCTCAACCCGTAGTAGCCCTCTTCGCCGACGATGAAGAAGCGGGTTTCCAGCGGGAAGGTCGAGGTGTCGATGCCCACTTCACGCTGCATGGCGAAGTGCTTGATGAACACGCTGCCCACCGGGAAGGTCCACGGTGCCTGCTCGTCGTAAACGATGCGCTCGCCGGCGCTGTCGTGGCGTCCATCGTTCGGGATGCACAGCCAACGCGTCTTCAGCGCGCCGTCCGACCAGAAAGGCACGTTCTGGTCGTAGCCGATGCAACCGTCGATGGCGCGCAGCGAGCTCAGGTCGGTGAAGGCGCCGGTCTGTGATAGCCGCTGGGGCGCCGGGCGAGTGGGTGGGCCTTCGTTCTCGCGCACCAGCACGTCGATGCGACCCCCATCGCGGAGCGCACCGGCGGTGCGCGCCATCAGGATGTCGCCGCGCGAATCCATCAGGTACGAGCTGACCCCGCTGTTCCATCCGCCGCCGATGTCACCGATCTGTTCGATCGTGTAGCCGCCGTTGGCCGCCGTGGCGGTCCACAACTGCCCTTCCTTGAAGTCCGAGAACAGCACCTTGCCGGTCAGTGCGGGATGGCGATCGCCACGATAGACACCGCCCAGGATCACCGACACGCCGGTGTCGTGGTCGTACTCCCAAACCGGCGGGCGCGAGGTGCCGATCGGCGTGGCCGGTGCGGCGTCGGGGCCCGCGATGGTGCCCTCCAGGAACGGCCATTGATGGTTGTCGCCCCTGCGCACCAGATTCAGCTCCTCTCGAGAGAAGCGCCCCACGTCACCGACCCAGACATCGCCTGTGACCGCATCGATGCTCATCGTCCAGGGGTGGCGCAACCCGACGCTGTAGAACTCCTCGAGCACCCCGCCGGCACCGTCCAGGAACGGGTTGTCGTTCGGGATCGAATAGCCCTGCGTGAATGAGAGCGGCCAGTGGGCACCGTTGTCACCTGGATCGGCCGCCGGGTGACGCGGCTGGCGACGAATCGGGTGACTGCGGCTTGCATCGTTATCGACATCGATGCGCAGCACCCCGGACCACAGGCCGCCGTCCAGGCGTTGCGTGGAGTCGCCGCGCAAGCAGCAGTCGGTCGGCGACTCGTCGCCGGCGCTGATGTAAAGGAAGCCGTCGGCGCCGAACTGCATGTCCATGCCGATGTGCCAATACTCGCGGTCGTACTGGCTGATCAGCACCTGTTCGCTGCTCAGGTCCAACCGCTCGGCCAGGATCTCGAAGCGAGAGACGCGGTTGTAGCCGTCCACCCCGGCATCGTTCGAGAACTCGCCGCTGTTGTCCGGTGACCACCAGTACGAGACGAACACGCTGCGGGCCGCCAGTGTGTCACCGGTGCCGAAGTCGGGGTGGAACACCAGATCCGAGATGCCGCCTTCGCCAAAGGCCGGATTGCCGTGCACGATCGGGCGCAGGTCGAAGAACAGCCGTTTGTCGGTGGCGCCTTCTCGATGGGTGATGACATGTGCCAGCGCATCCTTGCCGACGATGATCAGCTCGTTGCGCGTGGGGTGCTCGACGATGCGCAACGGCTCAACGAAGCTGACCTCGGGAAAGTAGTCGCGGTGCGTCCAGGCGCCGGTGCCCGGCGTGATGCTGCCGGGGGCAACCGGCCCGAAGGCATCGTTCAGGTAGGCGCCGAGCGCGACGGGGTCATCCAGGCCGCCCTGCGCGTGGGCCGCGCCGGCGAACAGGCAGGCGGCGAGCAGCGGGCCGAAAAGACGGGGCATGAGCGTCCTCCTGTGCATAGCCGGGCTTCGTTCAGAGTCCGAACCGGCCCCGGACCGCCATTGCATGGCGTATCGGTAACCTTGTCAACGCCAATTCGCGTCGCTTGCCGGTTTCCTGATCGAAGGTCTAGCCCGGGTAGCTCGCAGGGTGAGACCCGCGTCAAGCGCGCATGCGCTTCGTCATCCGATCGCTGGTGTATGGTCCGGGGCAGTTCGCGACGCGGTGTTGGACCGGTCGTCCCAGCAGGAGCCGATCCGGTGCTCAACACCCCGTTTTCCCCCTGGCCCTCCTTCACGCAGGAAGAGGCCGATGCGGTGTCCCGCGTGCTGCTGTCCAATCGGGTCAACTACTGGACCGGTCGGGAGACGCGTGCGTTCGAGACCGAGTTCGCCGATTGGGCCGGCTGCGAACACGCGGTGGCGCTGGCCAACGGCACGTTAGCGCTGGATCTGGCGCTGCGGGCACTGGACATCGGGCCGGGCGACGAAGTCATCGTCACGCCGCGCTCATTCATCGCTTCGGTCTCCTCGGTGGTCACGGCGGGGGCCACACCGGTGTTCGCCGATGTCGATCGGGACACGCAGAACCTCTCGGCCGAGACCATCGAGGCGGTGCTGAGCAAGGCCACTCGCGCCATCGTGGTGGTGCACCTGGCAGGCCGCCCGGCCGACATGGACCCGATCATGGCGTTGGCCGAGGCACGCGGGCTCAAGGTGATCGAGGACTGCGCCCAGGCGCACGGAGCGCATTACCGCGGCCGACCGGTCGGCTCGATCGGTCACGTAGGCGCCTGGTCCTTCTGTCAGGACAAGATCATGACCACCGGCGGCGAGGGCGGCATGGTCACCACCCGCGACGAAACCCTGTGGCGTCGCATGTGGGAGTACAAGGACCATGGCAAGTCGTACGCGGCCGTCTACGAGCGCGAGCACGCGCCCGGCTTTCGCTGGCTGCACGAATCGTTCGGCACCAACTGGCGCATGCTCGAGATGCAGGCGGTGATCGGGCGCATCCAGCTGGCCAGCATGCCCGACTGGCAGGCGGCTCGCGCAGCCAACGCGCAGCGCATCTTGGACGCCTGTGCGGCGCTGCCCTGGATGCGCGTGCCGGTGTTACCGGCCGATGTCACCCACGCCGCCTATCGCGCCTACGCCTTCGTCGAGCCGGATAGGCTGCCGGCGCTCTGGGATCGGGATCGGGTGGTCGAGGAAATCGTCGCCGCCGGGGTGCCTTGCTTCCAGGGCAGCTGCTCGGAGATCTACCGCGAGGCCGCCTTCGCGGACACCGGCTTCCGTCCGCCGGTGCCGCTGCCGGTGGCGCGCGAGCTGGGCCAGACCAGCCTGATGTTCCTGGTGCACCCCACGTTGAGCGAGCACGAGATCGAGCGCACCGTGAGCGCCATCGACGAGGTGGGCCTGCGCGTCGCGGCCGCGCACGGCAGCGAAGCAGCGCGCGCCGCCAACGGCTGAGGGTCGATGCCTTCCCGGATGGCCGCACCTCGGCTTGTGCACTGCTGACTCACGCGCTGTTATCGCGGTGCGAAGCGTGACCGTCACGACACGGGCCGGGCGGTGGGTCACGTACACTCGCGGTCCCCTGCACGGATACCCCCGACCATGCGTTTTCGCGAGGAGATCGGCGAGTCGCTGACGCTCGGCTTCGCCGAGGCCGCGGCGCGGCGCCGCGAAGCCGGCCTACCCATCCTGTCGCTTGGCCTGGGCGAGCCCGACTTCGCCACGCCTTCACCCCTCGTCGAGGCGGTCACCGAGGTGTTGGGCGAGGGCAACGCCCGCTACTCCAGCCCGCTGGGCGTGCAGGGGCTGCGCGAGCGTATCGCGCAGAAGCTGCGCGACGAGAACGGCGTGCCGGCCGAGGCCAACCGCATCCTGGTGGCCGGCGGTGCCAAGCAGGCGTTGTCGCTTATCCTGATGGCGATGTTGGTGCCGGGCGACGAGGTCATCGTGATCACGCCGGCCTTCGTCAGTTTCGTGCCGCAGGTCTACCTAGCCGAGCCGGATGCGACCGTGCACGTGGTCGGCGTCGATCGGGACACCCAGGCGTTACCGCTGGACGAGATCGAGGCGCTGGCCGGGCCCAAGACCAAGGCCATCCTGATCAATTCGCCGAATAACCCCGCAGGCTTCATTCACCCGGGCGATCAGCTGCAGCGTCTGCTGAGCATCGCCGAGGCGGTCGACGCCTACGTGATCTCGGACGAGGTCTACGAGAAGCTGGTGTTCGGCGACCGATCGCACGAGAGCATCGGTGCCCTGGAATCGGCTGTCGAGCGGGTCGTCACGATCAACGGGTTCAGCAAGTCCCACGCGCTGACCGGCTGGCGCATCGGCTACGCCACCTTGCCGGCGGCGCTAGCCGGTCGGGTGTCCAAGATCCAGGGTCACGTCAACACCAACACCAACACCTTCGTTCAACGCGCGCTCGAGCGCGCCTGGGACATCGACTGCCCGCACCTGCCGCCCTACCTGGACACGCTGCGCTGCCGAGCGGCTCGGGTGCAACGCTGGCTGGATGCGGTTCCGCAGCTTCGCGGCGCGGTGCCGAATGCCGGCTTCTTCGCATTCATCGATGCCTCGGCGCTGGGCATGGACTCCAACGCGTTCTGCGGTGCCCTGCTGGAGGAACGCGGCGTGGCCACTACGCCAGGCTTGGCGTTCGGGCGCGACTGGGACGATCACTTCCGGCTCTCGTTCGCGGTCGACAATGACACGCTGACGCAGGCGCTCGAGGAAATTGCCGCCTTCGCGGCCGAGCGCGCAGACGCGGAGAAGTCGGAGGGCGCGGCATGAAGGTGCTGCTGAGCAAGGCGCTGTTGGCACCGGATCGCGCCTACATCGCCGAGCGCCTGGACGAGGGCATCCAGATCGTCGAGCCGGACAGCTACGATGCCGAGGGCGTGAGCGCGGCGATCCGGGCGGGCGGCATCGAGGTGGTAATGGGCGGGCTGCTGGCCGAGCCGGTGCTGCAGGCAGCCCGCGATGGCGGCGTGCGCTTTTTCCAGATTCCGTGGACCGGCGTGGACAACCTGGACTTCGCTGCGCTGGCATATCATCGGGCCACGGTGTGCAACTCGCATTCGAACGGTGGCATCGTCGCCGAGCACGCCATGGCGCTGATGCTCGGCGCAGCCAAGAAGATTCCCTACCACGATCGCCTGATGCGCGACGGGCGCTGGAACCGGGTCGACCCGGCCGGCAACGCGGTGTCGCCGTTCTCGCGCACCGTCGCCGGCACCCGCGCGCTGGTGGTCGGTTACGGGGCGATCGGGCAGGGCATCGCTCGCCGGCTGACCGGATTCGACGTCAGCGTGCAGGCGGTCACCTCGCGCGGCGCGATCGCCGAGAACGCCCCACCGGTGGCGCAAGCCTGGGCGGTCGATCAGCTGCACACCGCGCTCTCGGACACGGATTGGGTGTTCGTCGCGCTGCCGCTGACCGAGGCCACGCGCGGGCTGTTCGATGCGGCGGCGTTCGCTGCGATGGGCGCACAGGCCACGCTGGTCAACGTCTCCCGCGGCGCGATCGTGGACGAAGGGGCGTTGTACACCGCGCTGTCCGAGGGCACCATCCTGGGCGCCGGCATCGACACCTGGTACAGCTACCCCACGCGCGAGGAACCCGAGCGCGCACCGTCGCAGCTGCACGACTTCGCCTCGTTGGACAACGTGGTCATGTCCCCGCACCGCGCCGGCTACGCCACCGGGGGCTTTCCGCACCTGGACGATGCGATCGAGAACCTCAACCGGGCCGCGACCGGCGCCGAACCGATCAACATCGTCGCCGGCGAGCGCGGTTACTGAGCCAGGCGAACCCGCATGAGCATCAACGTCCTGTTCACCTGTGCCGGTCGGCGCAACTACCTGGCTGGCTACTTCCGGGCGGCGCGCGAGGGTGTTCGCATCGTCGGTGCCGACATGGTCCCCCACGCACCGGCGTTGCAGGAGTGCGACGTCGGCTGGTTGGTGCCCTCGGTGTTCGCCCCCGACTACGTGGAGGCCATCGCGCGGGTCTGCGAGGCGGAGTCGATCGATGTGCTGATTTCGTTGAACGACCATGAACTGCCGGTGCTGTCGCGCGGCCGCGAACGCATCGAACGTACCGGTGCCAGGCTGTTGATATCCGCTCCCGAGGTGATCGACCTGTGCTTCGACAAGCTGCGCACCGCCGAGTGGCTGGCGGGGCTGGGCATCGGCACACCGCGCACCTTCACCGACCTGGCCGAGGTGCACGCGGCGCTGGACGCCGACACGCTGAGCCTGCCGCTGGTGGTCAAGCCCCGTTGGGGCAGTGCCTCGACGGCGACCTTCTCGGTGCACTCGCGCGCCGAGCTGGATCACGCCTACGCGCTGGTCACCGCGGATGTGCTGCGCGGCAGCGCGGCGGCTCACTCGGGTGCCGAGGTGGCCGAGGACCAGCGGGTCATCGTGCAGCAGCGCCTGGGCGGCACCGAATACGGCGTGGACGTGCTTAACGACCTGCACGGCGCCCCGTGCTCGGTGTACGTGAAGGAGAAGATCGCGATGCGCTCCGGGGAGACGGATCGGGCCTGCCTGCGCGACGAGCCGCGCCTGCTAGCCTGCGCGCAGCGCATCGGCGCTGCGCTGGGCCATATCGGCAACCTGGACGGCGACTTCTTCCTGGACGGGGATGCGGTGGCGGTGCTGGAGCTCAACCCGCGCTTCGGCGGTGGCTATCCGTTCTCGCACACGGCCGGCGCCGACTACCCGGCGGCGATCCTGGCCTGGCTGGACGGCGAGCCGTTCGACACCGCAGGATTCGCCCGCCGCTACGATGCCGTGTTCGCCAAGGCCGATGGGCTGGTGGCGACCTCCGGTGTGCCGCTGCGCCGTCTCGATGAGCACGGCTGAGCCGGCCCGGCACGCGGGCCTCTCACCCTTCCGGCTGCCAGACCACCAGGGTGTCGAACGAGTCGGTGTGCAGGGTGCGCGTGCGTTCGAATCCCTCGAGCCCGTACGGCAGCGCCGGCTCGCGCGTTACCAGCACACTGGGGTCGAAGCGGGCGATGGCCTCGCGCGCGGACGCATCGCTGATCAACGACGATCGGATGAACAGCGCCGGGGTGGGGCGCAGCAGGAAGGAGAGCGGGTCATGGCGCTTGTGGTCCACGAACAGCACCCGGTCCTGCGCGCCGAGCTCGGGCAGCGCGGCGGCGACGGCGTCGCGATCGCGCGCCTCGGTCACGCTCTCGGCGAGCAGCTGACGCGCCATCAGCGTCGAGACGATCAGGCACACCACCAGCAGCGGCGTCATCAGCCACACCAGTGCGCGCCGTGGCACGAAGGCGTGCATCGCGTGACCGATCAGGATGAACGAGGCCGGGGCGATCAGCTGCTGGAAGCGCATGTGGTTCTGTTGCAGCCACACGATGGCGGTGTACAGGCCGAGAAAGGTGCCCAGCACCATCAGGGTGAACAGCGGGGGCACGCCGCGCTGGTCGGTGTCGATAGCCCGGGTTTGCGGATCGTCGATGGCGGAATGCCCGCTCGGGGCGGGCCCGGTGCGCTCGCGCCAGGCGCGTTGCGCGGCGACGATCATAAGCGCCACCCAGGCCAGCAGCGCCGCGTTGACCGGAAGGTAGATCAGCGCCGAGGAGGGCCGTACGAACTGCTGGCGCAGCGCCTCGACGAGCTTGGTCGTCAGGAAGCGGGCGTCCAGCGTGGCCTGCACGTCCGAGAAGTGCCAGGCCATGTTGGTGCCGCGCGGAATGGCCGAGACGATGATCGAGGTCAGGTCCGGTTGAAACGAACTGGGGAACCATCGCTCGGCGACGCTGCGCACCACCAGCACCGCGATCAGCCCGGGCAGGATCGTCGCCAGGCGCGCCGCGCTGCGCCGACGCAGCCATTGGTACGCCCGTACCCCGATCAGCAGCACCAGCAGGATCAGGAACATCGGGTGGGCCAGTGCGCCCAACGCCAGCGTGAACGCCAGCGCAGGCTCTGCAAGCACACGCCGCCGCGGCGGCACGAAGAAGAACAGCGCGATGGCGCTCGCCGACAGCGCGCCGAACCAGGTCTCGCGCAGCACGTTGGCGATTTGCCAGTAGGTGACCGGCGCGATGGCGGCGAAGGCCGCCGTCCAGCCGGCTACCTCGAGCCCGACGCGGCGACGCAGCCATTGCCACACCACCCACACGGTGATCAGCAGGCACAGCGCGTTGATCGTCAGCCAGATCGCGTAGGTGCCGATCGGCAGGCGACGTTCGAGGGCGGCGGCCAGATGCAGCAGGGGACCGTTGTGGTAGAACGGCGCGCTGTAGGTCGTGGCGTCCGCCTCGGCACGCAGCAGGCCCATCGGGAACCAGGTGTTGCTCAGCGGCTCGCGCCCAGCAGCCAACGTCTGCACATCGGCGATGTACCAGTATTGATCGGTGCCGCGCGGCCCCTCGGCGGCGTACACCACCAGCACCAGCGCGAGCAGCACGGCTGCCCCGGCCACCAGGGTGGCCGTCGGGCCGGCAAGGTGGGTCGGACGGCCGGGCGTGGTAGGCATGGTGGGGCTTCCAGGGAAACGATGGCCAGGGAATCGACTGAATGATATCGGCAAACCCGCACGGCCCGCGCGTGCTTGTGATCGGCGCGCTGGACATCTCGCTGCTGCGCTTTCGCGGGCGTATGATCGAGGCGCTGATCGGCGAGGGGTATCGCGTGTGGGCTGCGGCCCCGGTCATGCACGAGGCGCGCCGCGCCGCCTTCGAGGCGATGGGCGCCATCCCGATCGAGATCCCGTTGGCGCGCACCGGGCTGGATCCGCGCGCGGATCTGTCGACGTTTCGCGCCATCGTCAAGGTGGTGCAGGACGAGCGCATCGACCTGGTGCTGCCGTACACGCTCAAGCCGGTCATCTACGGCTCGTTCGCCGCGCGCAGCTGCGGCGTGAAGGCGCTGTCGCTGATTACCGGGCTGGGTTACACCTTCGCCGCCAGCTCGGCCAAGGCGCGCGCCATCCGCGCCGTGGTGGTGCGCCTGTACCGCGCCGCGCTCAAGCACAATGTGGCGGTTCTGTTCCAGAACGCCGACGATCGCAAGATGTTCGGCCAGCTGGGCATCCTGCCGACCGGCATGGACACCGCCGTGGTCAGCGGCTCGGGGGTGGACCTGGATGAGTTCGCCTGGCGGGAGCCCTCGGGCCGCCGCGCGCCGCGCTTCATGTTCGCCGCCCGCTTGATCGAGGAGAAGGGCATCGCGCTGTACCTGGCGGCCGCCGAGCGGCTCAAGCAGGATTTCCCCGACGCCGAGTTTCTGGTGCTGGGCGATCCGCAGCCGGGGTCGCCGTCGGCGATCGACATGCGCCAGATCGAGCGCCTGAGCAATGCTGGCGTCATCACCTACTTTCCTCGTCGCGAAGACATTTTCTCCGTGCTGTCCGAGTCGGACGTGTTCGTGCTGCCGTCCTGGTACCGCGAAGGCGTGCCGCGTTCGCTGCTCGAGGCGCTCTCGATCGGCATGGCGGTGATCACCACCGACATGCCCGGTTGCCGCGAGACGGTGACCGATGGCGTCAACGGCTTTATGGTGCCGCCGCGCGACGGGGACGCCCTGGAGCACGCGATGCGCACCCTGCTCGAGTCGCCCGAACGCGTAGCGCCGATGAGCCGGGCCAGCCGCGCGCTGGCCGAGAAGCGGTTCGATGTCCGGTTGGTGAATGCGGACATTTTGGTGCGGGTCGAACGCAACCTGCCGCCTGCGACGGGAGAGCGCTCTTGACCATTCCGGAATTTGACCGCGTCTTCTACACCGCGGCCACGCAATCCGAGAACCTAGGAGACATCGTGCTCGCCGAGGAGGTCGTACGGCGGGCGCGTCCGCTCGGCCAGCTGTTGGTCGATGATAGAGACTGTCCGACGGATTACTGCGCGCTGCTGGCGCTTGCCCCGAACGAGTCGGTCCGTCAGAGCAACAAAGGTTTCAAGCGCCAGATGCTGATGGCGGCGTTGCGACGGTGCCTCGGACGAGCGGGTCGGGTGCACTGTCTTCTAAAGCCGGGCAACCTGAAAGGCAGCGAACCCGGTCTCAAGCAGTGGGCCTACATCGGCTGGCTTACCGTGCTGCGCGTGCTCGGTGTCGAGATTTCCCGGTACGGCAGTTCGATCGAATTGTCCGGCCTGGCAGCGCAGCGAATCGAGCGGGCCAAAGCGCGCAATTTCACCGATTACACGCTACGCGACGATGCCTCGATCGCATTGGCGCGACGAAGCGGGGTGACCAGTGTTCGCTACTTTCCCGATTTGGCGCTCGGGCTGGATGTCGCCAGTGGCGGGCCCAGACCTTATCTGTGCGCAAGCTTTCGAAACGATCTCGATACCGGCGAGGGGCATTCGATCGATGAGGCGGTCGACCGCAAGGTTGCGCTCATCGAGCGCGCGCTGGTTGCCTTTCCGGGCACCAAGCCCCTGCTGGTCAGTCAGGTCTACCGAGACGACGAGTTCAACCGTAGGCTGGCCGAGCGCCTGAACGGCGAATTTATCGCGTTCGAAGGATGCGCCACTTCGAAGGCACGTCTGTTCGAATCCTACCAAGGCTCGCGTCTAGTCCTCAGCAACCGCCTGCACGTTCTGCTGTTCGGCGCCTCGCGCGGAGCGCTTCCCGTACCGGTGGTCGATCGGGTGTCCAACGCCAAGGTCGTCAATGTGCTCGGTACGCTAGGCTTTCAAGCACTGGTCCACGACGTGGCCGACCCAGTAAGTTTCAGCGATTATTTGACTCGCATAGCGAGCGAGGAGCGCGATGTGCTGGCCCGCTTGCAGACAGTGTTCGCGCAGGCGCGCACGCAGCACTTTGCACCGCGAGTTGGGCGAACCGGTGGCGATGACGTGCAGGGCAAGCGGTCATGAGGGTTCGGGAACCGCGCGTTACCATCACTAATCGTGCGGCTTGCCGAGCCAAGATGACCGTTACTAAGGCGGCTGCAGCTAGGATAACGGTTTGATGTGCTCTTGCCTCATGACAGCGAAGCGAACCTCGACACCGAGCAAACCCCGTGAGGGACGCCAGCTTGATCGGCGCGCCATGGAGCACATCCGGATGCGGGCTGGGGACCATGTGATCGATGACGGCGAGCGCGTCGTCGATGTCGCCCGAGCGCTCGGTTTCGATCGAACCGTGGTGGCGCGGTGGGTCATCAATGCGAAGAAGCACGGTCGGCAATCGCTGCGCGCCACCGTGGCACCGGGCGCCCCTTACAAGCTTGATGATGAGCAGGTCGAGTTGCTGCGCTTTTTGATCAACGAGATCGAGCCGAACTTCTTCGGTTTCCGTGCCGCCTTGTGGACGCGTGCCATGGTGGCGGCCTTGATCGACAAGGTGTTCGGTGTCCAGCTCTCGGTCGAGTCGGTGGGCCGGATCATGCGCGATCGCATGGGGCTTTCCCCGCAGCGTCCGGTGAGTCGGACTTACCAGGCTGATGACAGCGCGGTGCATCGTTGGGTGCACAGTGAGTATCCCAAGAACAGGCAACGGGCCGAGCTATGTGGGGCGACGATCTACTTCGCCGACGAGGCCTCGGTCCGCTCGGACTACCACTCGGGCACCACCTGGGCCGAGCGTGGCAAGACGCCGGGCGTGCCGGCCACCGGCGCCCGGTTCTCGATGAATCTGATCTCGGCGATCAGCCCGCAGGGACAGATGTACTGGGAGCACGTGCAGGGACGCATGAACGCCGAGCGATTCATCGAGTTTCTGAACGGGCTGCTCGGACATGACGACGGGCGGGTGTTCGTGACCGTGGACGATCATCCGGCACACCGGGCCAATGCGGTAAGAGACTTCGTCGAGCAGAACGCCGAGCGCCTGGAGCTGCAGTATTTGCCGTTGTACTCGCCCCAGCTGAACCCGGACGAGCTGGTGTGGAATCACTTGAAGAACCACACGATCAGCAAAAGCGCGTTTAGCGTCGCGGACCAGATGAGCACGCTGATCATCGATCACCTGGAGGGGGCTCGTCGATGCACCGGACATGGTCCACGCCTTCTTCGGCGAGCCAAGCTGTCGCTATGCTGCAGCGTGAAAAGTTATTTAATCAGCGCCCGAATTAGTATGGCACTCACTGATGGAGGGAAAGCCCAATGAGCACCGTTACCGCGAGTGCCGGACGCGGAGAGTTGCCGTGGCTTCTGCGCCAGCTTGGTGTCGTGCTGTTCGTGGCGTACTGCCTGTTCAACATCGCGAACGTTCTATACATCCGAGCGCCTCTGACGTTCATCGGGTTGCTGCTGATCGGGATAGCCAGCGTGTTCCTGCTGCAGCGCTTAGCGTTGCTCTTGACCCGCGGGTGGGTCGTGGCGCCTACCGAGCTCTACGCGTATTTCCTGATGAGCCTGCTGATGGCGGTGGTCTTCACCCAGCAGGCATTCCTGGACAGCCATCAGGATATCAACGGCGCCGACACCCTACAGATGATCCATGCGGCCACCGTGGTCGCCATAGTGTGGATGCTGATCGGTGGGGCTGTGTCCATGTTCAACTTCAAGGAGTCGTTTCTCCTTGCCATCTTGCTGGCCGGAACGCTGTTGGCCATGTTCCTTATCAACGCTCAGGACGGATTCTCGGTTACCTATGGCGAAATCAAGGAAGAGGTCGGCGTCGATGGGATCAACCACCTTACCCTGGAGAAGTTCGTCGTTCCGATCCTCGCCTTGGCCTATGCTTTCAGCCCGAGGGCTCGCCTGCTGGTCGTCCTGATGGCGTTCGTCACCCTGTTCCTGATGAGTGGCCGAACTGCCTTCATCAGCTTCTTGATTGCCGTCTTGCTCATGAGCCTTCAGGGCAGGGCGCTGCGCAATTTCGTGATGATCTTCGTCGCGGTCGTCGTGATCGGATTGTCGGTGCGCATCGGCCTGGAGTCCGGCTTCATCGACACCGACAATAGAGCGGTGCGTGAGATGGTCTTCATGGACGGTCTCGAAGAGGACAACTCGTTCGCTGGGCGTCGCGAGCTATTGCTCGGCGGCTTGGAAGACCTGCCCGAGCAGTTCCTGTTTGGCAACTACCCTTTGACAGTCCAGCGTTTCGGCGAGTTTGGCAACTACATCCACAATATTCTCAGCGCGTGGCAGATGTACGGCTTCTTCGTCATGGTCGCGATATTGACCGGTCTCGGCATCTGCATTCGGCGGGCGCGGGTCGCGTTGCGAGCCGATCCTTCGCCGACGACGATCTTCGGTGCCTTCATGCTCATCTACGTCGTCATCGGCGCGCTGCTGGCGAAAAGCGTCTTGTGGGTGCCCATGTGGCTGATGCTCGGATTCTGGCTGCTGCGTCCGAACCACTCGGCAGGCAAGCGCCCGGCGCGCCGTCGGCGACGACGGCGCCTGTCTTCGAGCTCGGGTGCACCTCCCCGCCGGATGGGCCCGGCTATGCAAGCGCGTGTGTGAGACGCTGCGGCGGGTCGCGAAGGTGGCGGGCCTGAAGACTCGGGAGACGTGCGGTGAGCCTATCGGTGGATAGTACGTTCGGGTATCGCCTACATCGTTTCCTGAATGTCAGCATAGATGCTCGACAGCACCGCCTTCTTTTCGATGATAGGTCGTGCAGCCTGCGACACGGCGTGCCGGTCCACGCCGCGTAGCCCTTCCGCGTAGTCCAATATGGCGTCCATGTCGGCCGGACCGTTCCGATAGTAGGCAAAGGCCTCGTCGAACACATCGCGGTACCCCGCATAGACCGGCACGCCGGCCCGCAGGTACTCGCGCACCTTCAGCGTGTTGCCTTCGGTGAAGCTCTTGCGGTGGATGCCGAAGGCGCTCAGTCCGATCAGCGAACGCGCCAGGACGGCATCCATGCCGGCCCGATCGAGGAAGCCGTGTGCGATGAAGCGGTCATCCTGTGCGACCGCGGCCTGCTGCTCCTTGTCTAGGTGACCGCCGATGTGCAGCCGGAAGTCACGATCGGTGCGCTTCGCACTTTCCAGCAAGAGATCGAGCCCCATCCAGTGCGCGTAGCGTGAGGACAGGATGAACAGTTCGGGCGGACCGTCGGCATGGTCCGCCTCGATCACCGGTGATGGGCCATACAACGCGCCATTGGAGTAGTGGTAGACCGGCTTGTCGGGGCCTCGAGAACGAAGCCGTTGATGCTCAGCAACCTGCATCGTGCAGCCGGCGTGCGCGACGCAGTGAGCGAGGGTGTGCGGTCCGAGCGCTCGCTCCAACGTGGCGCGCGCAACGCTCTTCGCATTGCGATGGCTCAGCAGCTCCTTCACCTCAAGGGTGTGGTGCATGCTGACGATCGGAACCGGACAGTTACGCACGAATTGAAGCTGAAAGGGGTCGTACATGGCATAGCGCAGCAAGATCACGTCGTGGTTCGGTACCTGCTCGGAAAGCCAACGGTAGTACGAGCGCTTGAAGTGCCCCCAACTGTTCGCCGTCTGCGGTGCCTGCTCGACCACTGAGCCCTGGGTACCCGCCGGACAGAAGAAGCGAGATGTCCAGGGTAGACCGAGCTCGTCGGCCGCATCCTGTTCGTCTTGCATTTGACGGATGACGCCGATCGCCGGTTGGCGCATGCTCGCGACGTGCAGGACTCTTGGACGACTCATGGGTTCGGGGTGCTCTCGCCGTGCGAATCGGCACTGGCGCCAGTTCGTCTCAACGCGACCTTGGTCCACATCTCGCCTTGGTCGGGTGGGCTAGTATGCAGGGCCGAACACCTAGCGTCTGCAAGCCATGTCTCCGTCGGCAAGTGCCCTTTCGTGCGGCCCGCAACCCGATCGGGCATCGAATTGATCTTCAAGGGACTCCGTACGGACCGGTGATGGCGAGTTTACGCACGGTGCGACAGAAGATGACGTGGTGGGTCGGTTCCAAGCTGCCGACCGAGCGTCTAAGCCGCGGTATCACGGTGCTGGCCGGCGGCAATGCCTTGGCGCAAGGGCTCACAATCGCTGCCTCACCGATTCTCACACGCCTCTACACGCCGGCCGAGTTCGGCACGTTGGCGGTTTACATGTCGTTGACCACGATTCTGGGTGTGGCGCTGTCCGCGCGTTATCAGATGGCGATCGCGTTGCCCGAGTCCGACCGGGAAGCCCTGGCGGTGGTGAAGCTGTCGTTGGCCATCGTGCTGGTGTCGACGATCATCATGACCCTAGTTGTGCTGTTATTCCGCGACGCCATTGCCTTCGGTCTGAATTCACCTGCGCTCGGGGGCTATCTCTGGATGCTACCGCTCAGCGTGATCGCGATCGGCAGTTTCACGGTATTCAGGCTCTGGGCGATTCGCTCCCGCGAATTCGCGCTGGTGGGCAAGGTGCGCATTCGGCAGGTGTTCGCCAGCCTGCTGGTGCAGATCGCAGGCGCGCCTCTCGGGGCGCTGGGGCTGTTGCTTGGCCAGCTGGCCAATCAGGGTGCCGGGATGACGGCCTTGGGTCGCGGTCCGCTCTCGAGGCAGGAGTTTCGGTCAGCCGACCTGGCGAGCCTGCGCTACATGCTTGTTCGGTATCGGCGCTTTCCGCTGTTCACCACTTGGTCATCCTTGATGAACCGGATTAGCCTGCAGCTTCCTACGTTGGTGTTCTCCGTGCTGTTCGGTCCATCGGCCGTCGGCTTCTATGCATTGGCAAACCGGATCTTGAAGACCCCGTCCGGCGTCTTCGTCGGCGCCATCAATGACGTGTTCCTCACCACGGCGCCTACGGCATTGCGCGAGGGCTGGCTGCGTGGGCTGGTCCTCGCTACGCACCAACGTATGTCGAGCCTTGCCATGCCGCCCCTTGCACTGATGGCAATCGTCGCTCCGCAGCTGTTCGGGCTGGTCTTCGGCGAGCAATGGACCATCGCTGGCGAGTACGGTCGATGGATCGTGATACTAGTGTACTTCTCGCTGGTGGCCTCTCCGCTTTCCGGGTTGTTCTCGGTGCTGGAGAAGCAGGGTCACGACCTCTTCTTCCAGTGCTTGTTGCTGGCCTGCCGAGCGACCGCTCTGCTGATCGGCGGGCATCTGGGGGATCCGGTAATGGCGATCGCCCTGTTCTGCCTAGTCAGCGCGGCCTGCTACACCTGCGTGCTTTACTGGGTCGGCTCGCAGGTCGAGGAAGGGCACGCCCCGATGCTGCGCCACACCTTGATCGCCGCCGCGGCCTCGCTCATCGTCAGTGCGCCGGCCGCGTTGGGGCTGTTCTCGGGCGAGCCGATTGTTCGCATCAGCAGCGCTCTCGTCAGTGCTGCTCTGTGCGCTGCCTATCTGGTTCGCGCACTGCGTCGCCGCTTCGATCCGACGGGAAAATCGAGCGGTTGAGCGGGACGTGGTTCACCAGTTCTTGTATTCCGACTGCACGAACGGGATGAGAAACCGGTTGCCCTTAGTCTCGAACCGTCCGCCGTCCAACGGGTAGCCCGGCCCAAACCAATAGTGGAACTTAACCGACCCCGAGCCTTTGACGACGTTGTTATTGGCGCTCGAGTTGGTGGCCACGGCGGCTGTCGAACTGCTCGGCAAACGGTCGTTGCGAGCGGTGATGACGTGCGAGACGGAACCTGCCGACGCGGAAATACGATCGACGACTTCAATCTCATTGCAGTCGAAGTGCAGGTTGTCCTGAATATCGTCCGCATCCTTGTTGTTGGCGTGGTAGATGTAATCGAACCGACCATCGGCGGCCACCTTGAGCCGATTGTTCCGGGCAATGATGTTGTCGCCAAAATGCGTGTTGATCATCGCGAACAGCAGACGGTCGCCAAGCGGACCTTTCTTATCACGCCATTCGTAGTCGTTCGACAGCACGAGCGCATTACCTTCTTGATGCTTGGTCAAGCGCTTTCCCGCGTTCACGCCGCGATTGGCGAACAGGCGTACCGGTCGCTCGTCGTCGGTGTAGGCGTAGCTTTGCTGGGTGAAGAACTCGGCATCCTTGATCTTCCCGTTGGACTGCAACTCAGTGGAACGGTTGTTGACGATGTATCCGCCGGAGGTTCCGTAAGTCTTTGAGCCGTTCATCCACACCGCATTGGCGCGAGCCGTCTTCGTCTTGTCCGAAGCGTCGTTGACCAGGTTGTCGAAGGTGTTGCAAGCGACGTAGAAATCATCCACACCCCTTAGGAACACACCCGAGGCGCTCTTGTTCTGGCGATGCAAGATGTTGCTGAAGCCGCTGTTGACGAGCGTGAAACGGTGCGAGCCGTGGTCGACGTGGTAACCGATGTAGGCGGTGAACGAGCCCTCCGCGTCGATCGGCGAATTGAAGATCCGGACATCGGGCGAATTGACGCGCACAATCTCGCCCGCCCCCTTGGTCGGCTTCATCGACACGTCGAAGATGTCGATCGGCACATCGATGTCCAGGCCGTTGATCCGATACACGCCGACACCGAACACGGCACCGCCCTCGTTGGAGTTAATCACCTTTTCCAGCGCCACGGTGTCGTCGCCGCCCGATGGTGCCGGCAGCCTGATGGCGTTGACCGGAATGGACGGAATGTCCTTCGGAATGACCCGTCGATTCTTGCTGTCCACCTCCCAGAAGCAAACCTCCGGATTCTGAAAGAGGTACTCGGCGACGTAGTGGTCATCGTTCAGATAGCAGGCGTTCGCCAGACCTGCCTTCTCGATCTCGTCGAAAGTAGCCGAGGTAGCGCCGGTGCTGGTCGACAGGGTCGGCGGCTCGACGGGCTTGGTTTCGGGCTCGGGCTTGATTTCGGGCTCGGGCTCCGGCTCCGGCTCGGGCTCGGGCTCGGGCTCGGGCTCGGGCTCCGGCTCGGGCTCGGGCTCGGGCTCCGGCTCGGGCTCGGGCTCGGGCTCCGGCTCG